>JGI24695J34938_10002069_pt1 | contig 15755 bp, 10 predicted proteins | sample TergutCo191P3_FD_34938 | JGI IMG/M metagenome (IMG submission 34938)
GGTAAGGCCATGGATTATCGGCAACACCAACACTTCCATGCTTGGCGGCGGCGGGGTGCGCGTCAACGCCGGCGGAACGTTCGTTATGCACAATGGGCAAATCTCCGGCAATTCCACCACCGCAAGCCTAAGCGGCGGCGGGGTGCACATTGCCGGCGGAACATTCGTAATGCACACTGGAATGATACGCGATAATACCGCCGCCGCAACCGCCGGCGACGGGGGCGGCGTGTTCGTCGATATGAACGGGATGTTCGACATGCGCCATGGAATGATCCANGGCAACAGCGCCAGAAACGGGGGCGGCGTNTTCGTCGATATGAACGGGACGTTCAACATGCACAATGGGCAAATCAGCACGGGCAACAGCGCCAGAATAAGCGGAGGCGGCGTGAACGTCGCGCTCGGCGGGACGTTCCGCGCGCAGAGCGGCGGGATTTTCGGCAACGCCTCCGGAACAATGAGCAACACGGCCNNCAGCAGCGGCGCGTCGCTGTTCGCAAACGCCATGGCGACTTCTCAGCACGGGACCTTCGGCGCTGGCGGCGTGTTCTCAAGGACGGGCGATTTGACAACCAGCAACGAGTTCCTGTTCCTAATGGACGGCGCCCTGACCATAGCGCCGTTCGCCATGCCACTGGCCGATTAGGACACAGCCGAATAGCCGGCATCGCCGGCTCGCGCTAAACCGGGGAAAAGCCCCAGTTTAGCGGCGCTGGCGCGGCGGCGTAAGGCGCCGATATACAGTCGGCGCGAACTTCTGGACAGGATCCCCCACCTGAGCAGGGCGGCACGGATAATTCAACAGTCTATGTTCCTTCCAGTACATCCGCCGGCACCGCAAGGCAATTTTTCTTTGCCCATTCCGGCAACAGAGTTTCCGGGCCGTCGGCGAACGCCCGTTCCAGCAATTCCGCCCCGGCGCCGAACACGGGGGCAAGCCCGCGGGTTTCGTCCCCGGAGAAATCCGAGAGCACCCACGCGGCTATGCCGGCCTCCCTGCTGCTTTCGATGCTACCGCCCGCGCCGGGAGCCCGGCCGTCCGGCCTGCCCACGCCGATCCGCAGCCGCCAGAAGTCGGCGGTGCCGAAACAGGCCTTCATCGAACGCAGGCCGTTGTGCCCGCCAAGGCCGCCTGAGAATTTAAGGGAGAGGGTTCCGGGGTTAAGCTCGATTTCGTCGTGCACGACTATAATCTGCTCGGGCTTGATTTTGAAAAACGTCGCCACGGCCAGAGCCGATTCCCCGGAAAGGTTCATGAAGGTCTGGGGTTTCAGAAAGTGAAGCCCGTCCCTGGCGGCGTACAGCCCCCTGTACTTTTTCTGCCAGGAAAGCGACGGGGAAAAAGGCAGGGCGTCGGCGAGAAGCCAGCCGGCGTTGTGCCGGTTGCGTTCGTATTGTCGGCCCGGGTTTCCCAGAAACACGGCAAGTTGCAGCATCGTTCGTCCCCTATGGCATTAAGATTTCTATCAATCTTTCGGTGTCGTCAATGGCCCCCAGCGAACGGAGCCTGGAAAGCCCCTGCAGAAACCCGTAGCTTGCCCGGATATGGTTGTTGCGGCTGTTTATAAGCAGGGTGGAAGCCTCGCTGAGTTCGGCGATCGAGCTTTGGAAAAGCCTGTACCGTTCCTCGACAAACTGAAAATGCCTTTCCGCGTAGCCCAGGCTAAGGCGGGAGTGCAGAACCGATCCGGCGAACGCGAAAACGTTCAGCAGGGCGCTTTGCAGCTCAAGCTCAAGGTTGGCGCCGGCGCTTATGTAGTCCAGCATCGAGGCGTCGCGGGCGAGCCTGCTTCTTTCAACGTTGTTTGCGATAACCCAGAAGTCGATGGGGATGCTCGCGCTTAGCGAAAGCCCCCCCCTAACCCCGAACTCAGGGTAAAAGTTAAGGCCGGTGGAAAACGACGCGCCGACGGTGGGCGAGTAGGCCCGCCTTGCCATGCTAAGGTTTTGCTCCGCCCGCCTAGTGGAAAGCGCGGCCTGCGCCAGCGCGGGGTTCGAGCCGACAAGCAGCCGCCAGAATTCGTCGTACAAGGCGTCCGCCTCGTCGTCGGTGATGTTGCCAAGCCTAAGGATCAGTTCCTCGTACCCGGAAAAATCGATGGGATCAAGCGGGGGAAGGGAGCCTACGCCGACAAGCGAGCGGAGCCTGGCGTTGGCCAGGGACAGGTTGCGTCGCGCCTGGTTGCGGGAGTTTTCCCTGGCAACCTTGTCCGCCATCGCCCGCAGGAACTCGCCCTGGTTGATCATCCCAGTGGCAAGCCGAATCTCCGCGATGGCAAGGCCGGCGAGCGCGACCTGCAGCGAGGCCTCCTCGGCCTCCAGCGTCGCCTCGGCCTCCAGCACGGCGTAGAAGGCGTTGTCCGCCGAATCCAGCACGCTGAAGAATTCCGCCAGCGCGTCCTGTCTGGCGCTTTCCGACGCGATTTCGTTAATCGCCCTTTGGATCGAGGTTCTTCCCCCCTCGAAAATCCTCTGGGAAACGCTGAAACTCGCCCCGGCGCTAAGCGTGTCCAGGGGGTTTGGGGCGGGCTCGGCGCGCACGGGGTTCCACAGGCCCATCGAGGCGCTGGCCCCCAGGGACAGTGACGGAAGGTTCGAGAACACACGCGCCCGCTCGTCTAGCACGGTGCCGCGAAGGGCAAGGTTGTGCCTGGCAAGGCTTCGCGAGTTCGCCAGGGCCAGCGTCCGAACCTGTTCCAGGCTGATGGTTTCGGCGGAAAGACCGAAACACGCAAGCCCGGCCAGGCAAAACGCCAGCGCCGTTACTTTGGGTATCATTACATCATTGTAGCACATGCCCCAGGAACGTGTATCCTACCCCGATCCTTACGTTCAGGCCGTTCGACACGCCCCGCTCCCAGTAACCGGCGTCGTGGGGGCCGTTCAGCCTGAAGCCGTAAAGCAGTTCCCCGCGAAGGAACAGGTTTCCGCGAAGGGCGAAATCCGCGCCGACGCCGAACCTTAGCCAAATGGAGTTCCAGAACTCGCCCAGGGTCGGGACCTCGTAGCCCAGGTTCGCCACTTGCTGAAGATGGGGCCGCATGTCGCCGCCGAAGTCGCCAAGGGCTATTTGGCCGTCGATTCCAAGCGTCGGGAAAAGGATCCACCGCTCGTGCAGATCGAAGGGGTAGCGAAGCATCAGCGACAGGATCAGGTGCGTCACGCCGAAGCTCAGAAGCTCCTCGCCGGCAAGCGAGGGGCTGACCGTGTCGGACAGATCCGGCACGTCCAGGTAACGGCCGACGCCGTTGAACACGATCCCCACCCCCAGGGTGGCCAGGGTCGCGTCGAAAAACCCGTAGACCCCGCCGCCGGCGACAAGATCGCGGGTGTTGAACAGCCCCCGCCGCATCGCGTGCCAGGTATGCTCGCCGGGGCCGCCGATACCGCGAACCTCGTAGTCCCGGAACTGGCCGTGAAGGACTCCGTCGCGCCAGTGCGTGTTGAAGATTCCGCCGCCGCCGGCGCTTAAAGAGATGCCCGGCAGAAAATCCAGGGCAAGGGCCGGCGCGGCAAAAAGCGACGCGGCAAAAACAAACGCCAGTAGTTTTTTCATCTTACGCTCCTTTGCCTTAAAGGCCGGGCTCCAGGTACAGTTCCCTCAGCCTTGCCACGGCGTCGTCCCCGAGCCCATCCAGGAAACCCTCGATGCCGCCAAACGAGACCCGCACCTCGTCAAGGGCCGCCTCGATCCACTGGGGGAACACCGAAAGAAGGGGCTGGATTTTGTTGCCGGCGTTCCAGGCAAAATCCCGGACCCAGCCGTCGAAATCGTCCCCGGGGATCCCCCCAAGCTCGCGCATCCAATCCACGGAGCCCTCGAACGCCAGGTCGATGGCGTCCCGGAGATCCTGCTCGTCTTCAAGGCCGGCCAGTAGCCTGGCCATCTCCTCTTTCGCCCGCTCGACGGCCAGCCCAGGGGACATCCCCGGATCCCCGGACATAATCCCGGAGAACACGCCCTGCATATGCCGGCGCAGGATCCCCCGCTCGGCCTCCCTCCTTAGGCCCTCCTGAACCCGGGCGGCCTCGTCCGGGGTTCCCCGGACAAGAAACAGCGCGTCCAGCCTTTTCCCGTGCATGTCCCGCGCCATTTCGCCCCGGACGAACGGCACCACCGGGAAAAGCTTCTCGTGCAGCAGCCCCTTCGAGAGCATGTAGTCCGCGACGATGTCCTCGTCCGACACGCCCAGAGCCATAAGCAGAAGCGCGGCGGCCACGCCGGCCCTGTCCTTCCCGGTGGAACAATGAAACAGCACCGGGCCGTCGGCGGCCAGCAGTGCCCTGAAAAACTCCAGGTACTGCGCCCTGTGGTTCGTCACGAGATTCCTGTACCACTGAAGCACGTCGCGCACGACGTGGTCGAAGTCGATGTCTCGTCTCCAGATGATGTCATCCAGGGCCACGCCCTCGGGAATCCCGGTGTCCCCCGGCCACAGCACGCCGTCCGGCATCCTGCCCGGCGCGCGGCTGCGCTCGCTGGAAGTACCGGAGACTTCCCCCTCCGCAAAGTCCAGGCGCAAGGCGGCGCAGCGAAAGTCCACAACGGTTTCGATTCCCATTTGGCCGCCGCCGAACAGGAAATCCTGCCCCCTGGGCGTAAGCCTGTCCAGTTCGCCGGAACGAACAAGCAGGCCCCGCCTGACCGCCCTGCCTTCGTGGCCGGGAAGCCCGCCAAGATCCCTGGTGTTGGGCGCGCCGGCGACGGCCAGCCTGTCCTGCGACGGTTCCGGAAGTATCCGGCTGTAGCACCCGGCGAGCGCCACGGCGACTGCCACAAAGGCTATCGGAACGGCGCAAGGCGCGATTGTTCTCAATGTTCTGTTCATGCAAGTCCTCCTGTGTGCACTACGGATCCCCAAAGATCAGTCCGGAACCTGCGTTGGAACCAGCCTGTTCACAGTGTCCCCAAGACCGAGCTGGCCATGCGGGTTGTTGTGTCCCCAGGCCCATAAATAACCCATGTTGTCGATGGCCATGCTGGCCGAACCGCTGCCGAGGGAAAAATCCCATGTCCGGCCTCCGGTCGCCTCTATCCTGAAAGGGGTCGCCCGGATCGCGTTGGTTCCGGTTCCCGTAGGGGTGCCTCCCCCGGCCACAGGCCCGTCCCCAATTGCCCCATGGTAGTTACGTCCCCAGGTCCAGAGAACGCCGTCCGTGTCGATGGCAATTACGTGCCTGGTACCGTTCAGGTGCACGGATTCCCATTCGTGGTCCGCCCCGTTTATCCGTACCCTTCTGGGGGTATTTGAAATAACGCCAAAATCATCGTCAAAGGGGCCCAGAGCGCCGTCGTTATTCGATCCCCAGACATACATATGGCCGTACTCATGACAGAGGGCAACCGTAAAACCGGAAGTATTGCCGATGTTTCCCCCCACGGCTACCGCCCTCCACCGCGCGGGCCAGTCGCCTGTATCCAGCCGCCGGGGAACGTTCGACTCGCCGCCGGGACCAAGCTGCCCCCGCGTATTCCTTCCCCATACGTACATGATCCCGTCCCTAAGGCCGGCGGAATGCCACATGCCCGTGGAAACGGAATCCCAGTCATCCCCGACAGGCACCCTGGTCGGGTGGCGGACAACCGTATTATTTCCGGTCATGGGCGTCCCAAGGCCAAGCCTGCCTTCCCTGGAATTGCCCCAGCCATACAGCCAGCGCTCCCCGCTGGGGCCCTGCCGGATGGCCAGGTTGTGGCCGTGGCCGGCGACAAGGTATACCCAGCCGGTGGCATAGTCCCCTTCGGCGGCGCCGGCAATCCGCACCTGGGTGGGCACGTTGTGCCCAGGGACAGGATCGGCGCCATGGAAGCCATGCCACCTGCCCCATTCCCAGAGCGTGCCGTCCATCCTGATGCCGGTGGTATGCCCCCATCCCCCGCTGGCATAACGCCAGAAGTGGTCGCCCACTCGCCTAGGACTGGTTACCGCCGGCGAGCCGGCAATAGCCGCATCGGGATCAAGATGGCCAAGCTGCCCGCCATTGGTTTGGTTTCCCCAGGTATACAGCCTGTTTTCCCAGGTTATACCCATGGTGTGATCGACGCCGGCGGTGACCCTTCTCCAGCTGCCCAGATGCATACGCCCAACCATTCTTACCTCGACGGTACCGAAAATTTCGGGGTTGCAGACAGAAAACGAGCGCAAGGTGATAATGTTGCCGGCCTGGTTATTGTAGGGCTCGGTTCCGGCCAGGTTGAACCAGTTGCTCGCGTCCACGGAGGTTCCGGGCTTCGTAGCCCCCGAGACAGTCCATACGACACCGTCGCCCGGATATCCTTGCCCCCCGGTAACCGCAACGGTAAACTGATGGCCCTCGCCCCTTTCAACAGGGACAGGGGTAACGGTGAAGCCGCCTATCTGTACCATAAAGCCCGTGGGCGGCATTATCCTGGCGTTCTGGATTCCGGTGGCGTTCCCCCCGGGCGCGGCGATCCAGTTAGTGACCCTGGCCTGCACGTCAACGTACCCCAGCGCCTGGTTTGGCGACGGCGCTATGGCAAGCGTTCCGCCCAGGTTCGTGCCAGTGACGGTCGTGCCGTCGAATATCGCAGGGTAACCTTCGCCCCTTGAAACGACCGACCATTCAACCAGGGCCCCCCCCGCGCCCGGATGACCAGGCCCGGTAATCTCCAGGTCAAATTCCACGCTTCCGCCCCTTTGGGCCTGCGCCGGAAAGACGCGGGGAATCACCTTCACGCCGGTTACCGTGGGCTCCGGAACGTTTACCGGGGCGGTTCCAACCACATCCTGGTTATGCGGCGATACCGCGCGCACGATAAAAATGCCGTTGCCAGGCGTCTGTCCTGCCGCTACGGTAAGCAGCCCGGAAGACGGATCAATGCCCGTGCCTGGAGAGACCGTGCCCGAAAGCGTCCAGTTAACATCCTGCGGCGGGCTCCCTTGCCCCGTGACCTGGGCGGTAAACTGCCGCGTTTCGCCCCTCGCCACCGTGACCAGGGCAGGGCTTACCGCAACGTTCTCCACCGTGGCAAAGCGCCAGACCGCAAACAAGTCCACGTCCCCGGCAACGTCAAACTGGGCGTTTAAGGCGTAGTCGCGCGCGCCGCCTACCCCGACGGCGGCCCTGGCCCAGCCGTACAGGAAATGCTGGTGCTTGGTAAACCCGGCACTCGGAAGCGTTATGGTCGTGCCCTGGGGCACGGGCACCAGCGAGAACGCCTCTCCCGCCGCGTCCGCGTGGTTTGGCCTAAACGTTACGGTGAAAGTGGCCGGGGGCGCGGATCCGGCGGGCGCAGGTATCCATGAGGCGTACAGCCTGGCGTCCCGCGAGACGGTGAACGGGGCGAGCCCAACGTGCAAAAGCCCGTCGGGGGTCCCGTAGCGCCAGCCGACAAAGGCGTGATCGGCCTTGGTAAACCCGCCGCCCGGAAGCGTTATGGTCGTGCCGGCAACCGCGATCGTCACAATATCGTCCCCCGCACCGCCGTTTGGCGCAAAAGTCACGGTGAAAACTTCCGGATCGCCGGGCTCCCATTCGGCCTGCAGGCGGGTGTCCCTGACGACAAGAAACGGGGAAAGCCCAAGGTGTATTCTTTCGCCGTCGATTTCGGTGCTCCAACCAACGAACGTATAGTTGGCCCTTTCAAGCACTGGAAGATCTATGGTCTTACCTCTGAGCACATTGCGGGTGCCAGTCCCCCCTCCCTCCAGGCCGGGAACCGTCGAGCCGCCGGCCACGTCAAACGATACCGTGAACCCCGGCCTGTGCCACCTCGCGTACAGGGTTATGTCCCCGTCGACAAGGACGCTTTCGCCAAAACCATGGCCAGTTCCGCCGGCGGCCTGGATGTACCAGCGGGGAAGCAGGTCGTACCATTCCCTGGCAAACCCGCCATGTGGAAGCGTTATGGTCGTGCCCTGGGGTACGGACATGACAATCGCGACGCCCGCGCCCTCGACGTTGGGCTCGATCCTTACCGTGCAAGTCAGGGGCGCGTCGCCAACGATCGCCTCCCATTGGGCGGACAGGACGACCGGCGATCCGGGGCCGGTAACGGCGAACGTGGATCCCACGGGGAACAACCCCACCGCGCCGCCGGCGCTCCAGCCGGTAAAGAAATGGCCGGGGTTGGCAAACTCGCCGGGGAGGGGGGGAAGGATTATCTCCGTGCCGGGCGGTACGGACGTCAGGGGAATGTCGGCAACGGAACCGACACCCGAAGCAAGGATTACCTGGATCGTGTCGCCGGTCGCCAACGTCCATACGGCGAACAAAGTAACGTCGCCGGTGACGGTGAACGGGGAACCGCCAAGGTGCTGCCTTCCCCCTCCGTTGGCCTGGGTGTTCCAGCCGGTAAAGAGATAATCGAACCCTTTACCCGGCGAGCCTGGAAGCGTCACCGCCTGGCCGGAATACGCCAGGATATGGCCCTGGCCGCCACCACCACCGTTGGGGTCAAACGTTACCATGTGGTCATAGACGTCGGTGTTAAAGCCAATCGTGACGACGAAACCGGCCACGGCCACGGTTACGCTCCTGGTGCCCGCCCATGCGAACGACACGCCGGCAGGATCGCCGTTGGCCACCAGGCCACGGATGCTCGTCTCAGCATGATCCCGGTTGGCGTAAACGCGATCGCGATCCGCGAGCTCCGCCACCAAAGCGGCGTCGACCAGGTTCGCCAGATCCTCCCCGCGAATCGGGCCGGCGACCAGCGAGTCGAACCGCCCAAGAAAGCCATGGAAATCCGTATCGCCAAGATCCTCGACGCCGTTGATGCCCAGAAGCGGGAAGTGTCCCGCCCTTACCCCCGCCGCGTAAAGGCTGGCCTGTATGGTTCCATGGACGGGGTTGTTAATCGCGTTAAGGATTATGCTAAGCAGCGAGGTGGGGAAATGCAGTTCCCCAAGGGTCTCGGCAAAGGCGCTCGTCATGTTCCCGTATACGTGCAGGAGCTCCCTTATAACCGCGTTTTCCCTTTCGCCATTGGCGCAGGCCAGGGTAAAGACCACGCGGTACACGCCGGCGGGTATCGACATGGTTCCCGTGGCGCTAAAGGCGCCGCTGTGCGACCAGGTCCCCCCGCCGACTGGGGTAATTGCCAGGGTGGATTCCCCGGCGCTAATTTCGAAGCCATCCAGGATGGTAATCTCCCAGATGAAGGTTCCGTTGCCATCCCTAATCGGGCTAAGGGCGACAGTGATGTTGGTGCCCGCCCCAGGTTCCACCGGTATGCCCAGCCGGGAACCCTCGGCGATTTTAGTGGCGACGCCACCGTCAACCCTGAACGCGCGAACGGCCAAGTCCCATCGTCCCGCGTACAGCTCGACAGGATCGCCTTGGTTCCAGTCCGGCACGGAAAACGCCTCGTTGCCTCCGGTGCAACCATAGGAAGGAGCAAAGCCAAGATCGAGCCTTAGGCTGCCGTCGCCCGGCCAGACCGGCGCGATGGTCCGCGCCGCGCCACCCGAGCCGCCAATGGTAAGCGAAAGGGTTCCCACGCCGCGCTCGGCGATCGCCGCCTCCCTAGGCGGGCTGAGCGGGTTTCGGCACCCCGAAAGAACCAAGAGGCCGGTTGCCGCGAGCAAAAGAGCCAGTATTGCCGTACCGTTTTTCGGTCGAATATTTTTCATGTCTCGTCCCTCCATAATGCCGTCACATCGTTACCGTAAAGGAAACGCGCCTACTGCGCGGTTCGCCGCCAACGGTAACCTCCACCGTCAAAAAGTACGCCCCCGGGCTAAGCAGCTCGCCATGGATCCTTGAGCCCAGGACAAGGATTTCCCCGAAGTCGCCGGAGACATGGCTTCCCTTTGACTGATCCCTCTCGATTTGAAGACCCGCAAAAAACCATTTGATGCTGCCCGGATCGAACGCCCCAGGGTTGCTCACCTGGATGGTTTCCACCGTGCCGTCCAACAGGCTAATCACCGGGCCGACGATGTCGGTATCGATGCCGCCACCGGGCGGGGGAAAGTCGGGCGGGTCTATGGAAAAGTTCCCCTGGAAAATTACCCTAAAGATAGCCGGGTCGCTCGCCGGGGAATTCAGGCTTTCCCCCGGAACGCCAAGGGCCACCAGCGTAACCGAGTGGGTGCCGAACGGAAGGCCCAATCCGGCAAGATCGAAGCTTGTCACCCCAGACCCAAGATCGCCGCCAGGAACCTCGAATCCGCCGACGCGAAGGCTGTACCCCCCCGCCCCGGGGATCCCGTCCCACGATACCGTCGTCTCGTAAAGCGTGATAACCGGCGCGTCCAGACGCGGAACCCCGGGCTGCGCTTCGCCCGTCACGGAAAAAATCACAGTATTGCTTTCCGGGGAATCCAGGCTTTGTCCGGGAACGCCAAGGGCGACCAGCGTAACCGAGTGCTCGCCCACAGGAAGGGGAAGATCTGCAAGATCGAAACTTCTCGCGTTGCGCCCAAGGTCGCCGCCGGGAACCTCGATCCCATCAATGCGAAGGCTGTACCCCCCCGCCCCGGGGATCCCATCCCAGACCAGCACCGAGCCTTCCAACTCGATTTGCGGACGGGCTAGCCGATCCTGATTCGCGATTTCGCCTTCCAGGTAAACGGTAATGTGGCCGAAGCGGCGAATATCGAAAGTGGATCTTGCCCCTACCGTAAGCCTGTCCAAGGTCTCGCCGGCGTCCACGCGAAGAACGCCGGCGGCGCTAATCCCGGTTCCCCTGAGCCGGCCGCCGTCGGCAATATACCAGTTGACGGACTGCGGAGGCAGATGCGTCCCTTCGACGACGGCAGCAAAGTACGCGGTTCCCCCCCTTTGAACCGTGGCGGCGGATTCCCCGGAAAGCGGGGTTCCGGCTATCCTGGACACCGTAACGCCGGTCACGACAGGAACCTCGACGGAGGGCGGCTGGCGACAGCCGACAAGCGCCAGCATTAGAGCGACGGCAAAAACGCCGTTCCCGAAAATTTTCATGGCACGCTCCTTCTGCGGCGTCCCGCCCTGCCTAAGGCGAAACGCCATTTTGGGTTTACCTTTAAAATGATTTGCAATCCGCGCGGAAAAATACACACCACGGGCGCACAAGCACTAAAGGTCAGAGGCCTGTTCCAAATAAAACACGACGGCTATTAAATAAATGCACGGGTTCGCTGTAGGAGGATGGCCTGCCATCGTCCCCAGCATAGCAGTTTGTGACGCGCAGTTTTTATGCACAGCAATTTCATCGTCAAGCATCGTACCATTGGGCACGATGCCTGTCAACACATTACTTTGGATTTGCCATGGGGGGGAGGGGGGTATAATTACAATGGAAGGGGGAAATTTTCAAACAAAAGCATCCCCCTCCCCTATTCGTAACGCAAGGCGTCAATCGGATACAGCCGCGCGGCCTTTAGCGCCGGGTAGTAGCCGAAGACCACGCCCACGATTGCGGCGAAGACTGCGGAACCGGCAACGACCAGGGGGCTGATCGCGGTGGGAACGCCCGCGGACGAAAGCGCGTGGCTTGCGAGAAAGGCGAGGCCGATTCCCAGCAGACCGCCCATAAGGCTAAGGATTACAGACTCGGCCAGGAACTGAAACAGTATGTCGCGCTTGCGGCCGCCAACGGCCATGCGTATGCCGATCTCGCGGGTGCGCTCGGTGACGGAGACAAGCATTATGTTCATAATCCCGATTCCCCCGACCAAAAGCGAAACCCCGGCAATCGCCGCCAGCAGCGTCGTCAGCGTCCTGGAGGTCGCCGAGGCCATGTCGATCATCTCCGCCTGGTTCATGATGTCGAAGTCCGCGTTGGCCGGATCGGCTATGCCGCGCGATTCGGCCAGGATCATCCTGGTCTCGTTTTCGGCGGCGGCCATGAAACGCTGGTCTACCACGCTCATAACTATCATGTTTACGTTGCGGGAATTGTTAAGCCGGGTCATCGCCGTGTCCAGCGGAACCAGTATTATGTCGTCCTGATCCAGCCCGCCGAATCCCCCCCCCCGGGGTTCCAAAAGCCCGATCACGACAAAGTGGTTCGTGCCTATGCGGATCGTCTGGTACAGCGCGTCCCGGGGATCGCCGAAAAGGTTTCCCGCCGTGGTGCGGCCAAGAACCGCGACCCTGTTTCGAAAGACAAGATCCTCGTAGTCAAAGAAAACCCCGGACTCGATCCTGAAATTCCTGGAGACGGCGAAATCAGGCTCCACCCCCATCACCTGAACCTGCGCGTTCCCCTCCCGGCCGACCACGTTAAAGCTGGAGCTGACCACCCCGGAGATCGCCATGGCGAAGCTGGACTCCTCCCGGAGCTTGTCGACGTCCCTAAGCGTGAAGGCGTTCGCCCGCAGAAAGACCTGCTGCCCGGCGCGGTTTACCCGGCGCACCGGAACCACCTGCAGAAGGTTGGTTCCCATGTCGGTAATCGCCTCCTCGATTACGCGCCTGGAACCCTCGCCCAGCGCGACCATCACGATGACGGATCCCACGCCGATGATTATCCCAAGCGAGGTCAGAAGGCTTCTCATGCGGTTGCGGAAAATCGACCGCAGGCACGTTTGCAGCAATTGCACCAGGTTCATGCGCTTTCCCCTTTAAGGGCGGGGGCATTGCCGTCCGCCAGAAGCGAGTTGTCCTTTTTCCAGCGGGCCAGTTCCTCCCGCGCGTCCCTGCCCTCGCCCCCCACGTCCGAAACCAGCATCCCGTCGCGGAGCGTGATTATGCGCCTGGTATACGCGGCGAACTCAGGCTCGTGCGTTACCATGACGATCGTTTTCCCGCGCCCGTTGAGTTCCTGGAACAGCCCCATTATCTCCAGCGACATTTGGGAGTCCAGGTTTCCGGTGGGCTCGTCGGCAAGTATGAACGCCGGATCGTTGACTATCGCCCGCGCTATGGCGACCCTCTGCTGCTGCCCGCCGGAAAGCTGGGACGGATAGTGATCCATGCGCTTTTCCAGGCCGACCTCGCGCAGGGCGGCCCTGGCGCGTTCCCTTCGTTCCCTGGTGCCTAGGGGTTTCGCGTTTTTTTCCCGGCGGCGGTAGAACATGGGCAGTTCCACGTTTTCCAGGGCGGTGGTCCGGGCGAGCAGGTTGAAGGACTGGAACACGAAGCCGATTTTGCGGTTCCGGATGTAGGCGAAGGTGTCCGAGTCGGACTCGGACGTTTCGACGCCGTCCAGGGCGTAGGTTCCGGCGCTGGGCTTGTCCAGGCAGCCCAGGATGTTCATCAGGGTGGACTTGCCGGAACCGGAGGGGCCCATTACCGAGACGAACTCGCCGGCCCCGGCGGAAAAGTCCACCCCCCGGAGCGCCCGGACGACCACCGCGTCCTCGGCCTGCCTGCCCCCCATCCGGTACTCGCGCCTGATCCCCAGCATCCGTATGACCGGCGACGTCAAATCCGCTCCCGCAGGATCACCTGCCGGCCTTCCATGTCATCCATGGCAATAATCTCCGTGAACGATCCGTTGGTGATCCCGGTACGCACCCGCATAACCCCCAGCGTGCCGTCCCCGTTCAGGTACCAGAGGTTCCGCATTACCACCGCGTCGGAATCGCGACCGCGCCCCTGCGCCTGCTGCCGGCCGCCGCCGGTGCGAGTGCCCATCGCCATGCGTCCCGCGCCGCCGCCGCCGCCCATCATCAGGCTTGTCACGGCGTTCTGCCCGCCGGCGGAGCGTCCCTGCGCCGAGGCCTGCTGCTGCCTGGCGCGTTCCCTGGCCTCTATCGCAGTCCGCCGCTGTTCCTCCGGCAGATCCCCAAGGGTCGCGTCGAAGATCATGTCGGCGATTCTTTCCTCGCTTAGGCCGGTCGGCTGGTAGCGAAGCGCGGCGTTGGGGACAATCAGCACGTCCTCGCTGCGCTCCACGATAAACTCGACCATGCAGGTCATGCCGGGGAGCAGCGATCCGTCGAGGTTTTCTACCCTTATAATCACCGTGAACGAGACCACGTTGTTGGTCACCGTGGGGATCAGCCGCAGGGTTTCGACCTCGCCGCCAAAGCTGCGCCCGGGCAGGCTTTCCAGCGAAAAGCGCACTGGCTGTCCCCGGTGAATCGAGGTCACGTCAAGCTCGCTTACCGTGGCCTCGATCTGCATTTCCCGCAGGTTTTCCGCCAGGGTAAAGATGGGCGCGGTGTTGGCGTTGGTGCTGTCGGTAACGGTGTCGCCTATGTTGATGTTCCTGGCCAGCACTATGCCGTCTATGGGCGACACGATAAAGGCGTGTTGATAAATCTCGGTTTCGGTGACCCTAAGGTTCGCCTCGGCGACGGCCAGGTCGGCGGCCAGGTTGTTCACGTTGGTCCTGCTGGTAAGAAGCTCGAACTCGGAGATCAGCTCCCTTTCGAAAAGGGTCCGCTGGTTGCGGTAGTTGAGCGCCTGCAGCTCGTAGCTTGCCCGCGCCCTTACCACCGCCGCCTGCATCTGCTCGCGCCTAAGACGCAGCATGTCGGTGTTAAGCTCGGCCAGGATGTCGCCCCGGCTAACGATGTCGTTGTAATCGACCAGGATCCGTTCGACCTTGCCGCTCATAAGAGGCAGGACGCGGATCATCGATACCGGGTGGATGGTGCCGCTGGACATGACGGTGCGTTCCAGGGTTCCACGGCGGACGTTTGTAAACTCGTAGTTTACTGCCTGGTGCCCACGGGAACAGGAGGCAAGCGTAAGGGCGGCGGGGATCAGGAAAAGGACGTGTTTTTTTACCGCGCGGATCATGTAAAGCTCCTTGTGGTATTGTAACAAACTTGCGGGTAACAAGGTAACGGGGGCGAATTGAGGGTCTATTGTCAGCCGTCGGCAACAGGATTCGATTTCGTAGCATGATATTCGCCCAATGGAACAAGCAAATCGCCGTAATACGAAATGCGTTCCCGATACCTTCGCCGCGCAAGCATGGCAACAGCCGTCCGTCTTCGCATTTTCATCCCCGCCCGCTTTCTACAAATAATAATCCATCTGCGTATCGGAAGCGAAATTCAGCCGCTTGAGCAGGCGAGTGCGAAGTTCCGCGAAATCGGACGCGCCGCGATTGCGCGGGTACGACATCGGGACACTCACGATCTCCGCGATACGCCCCGGGCGCGGGGACATGACAATGATTCGGTTGCTCAGGTAAACCGCCTCGTCAACGTCATGCGTGATCAACAGCATGGTATTGCCGCGCTCTTTCCACAAACGGATAATTTCGTCCTGCAAAACCATTCGGGTAAAACTGTCCAACGCGCCCAGGGGTTCGTCGAGAAGCAACACTTCCGGCGAAACGGCAAGGGAGCGAATCAGGGCGGCGCGTTGCCGCATACCACCCGATAATTGGTGCGGAAATGAATTCGCGAATTCCTTTAAACCCGCCTTTTCAATCAGAGCATCCACATCTCCGCCGAACAATTGGAGCCGCTTCGTGGACTTTAACGCGAACACGATATTTTTCCTAACGGTCAACCACGGGAACAAGGTGTGTTCCTGAAAAACCAAACCGCGGTTGGGACTTGTCCCGCGCACTTCCCTGCCGCCGCAAACCACCTCGCCGCAAGTGGGTGTTTCAAGCCCCGCGATAATCCGCAGCAGCGTGGACTTTCCGCATCCGCTTGTCCCAACGATTGAAACGAATTCCCCCGATTCAATGTCAAGGGTCAAATCCTCGATCGCGCAGAGCGGTTCCGCCGCATCCGTTCTCCCGAAAGTTTTGTTCAGGTTCTTTACCTCAATTCTACCTTTCCCACTCATACTGAACCATCCTCCCTCCAACGCAGAACGCGGCGTTTAATCAAATTAAGCACGGCGTTTACGGCGAAAAACGTAACGCAGATAATAAGCACGGCGGCGTACAT
>JGI24695J34938_10002078_pt1 | contig 15714 bp, 21 predicted proteins | sample TergutCo191P3_FD_34938 | JGI IMG/M metagenome (IMG submission 34938)
GACATTAAAGCACTGTTTTCTTTCAGCACTTCCTTTGCCTTTCGGTAATGATATTCAAGTGCAACGCTGATGTCTGTTTGTCTGCAGAACACATCCGTTACCACTATTTGCATGTTTTTTACTCCTGCTGTGGCTTTTGCCTTGTGGCATGCCTCGCTTGAATAGGCTAAATCCCAATTTTCAGCAATCAGTTCATAGTCTTTTAAGGGTAGCGGTTCAACCATTTTTATCATACCCTCTTTTATACGTTTTCCGGCATTGATGGGAGTGTTGTAAAACTCACCACTGAGGGTTTCCTTGTCGTTTTCGTATTGCTCTTTTTTTCTAAGGCAATCATTGTGGGTATATCGTTCTATCCATGACGGAGTCCAATCGCTTGTGTTTTCCTCATTTATTTGGTTATAATACTTGTCTGTCAAATTTATAAGATACAAAGTGGCGAATTTTTTCCTGATAATTTGGTTTGTCTTTGTATCTATTTTTCTGAGGTCAACGCCTTTCTTTTTTGCCAATTTTTCAATAAAACCGTTTTCGGTGAAATAGTTGTTGTTTACTACTGTTCGCTCGCTGTGAATAGAAAACGCCCCTTGCACATCCCCTGTTATCTTCTGAACATACTCATCCACAAGGCGCGGATTCATAGACCGTTTTTTATCTTCTATGTCATCTACAGAGACATATTCCAAACGCACTCCGTTTGCTCTCAATCCACGAAACGGTTGGTCTATACCCAAAGACATAAACGTACACCTATCTTGTGTCTCAAACTGCCCGTCCGCCCAGTTTCCGTAACTTTTTTGAATGCCAAAATCCCGTATTATTCTGTTGTTTGCCTCAAACTGAACCTGTAAATCCTGCAATAATTGACACGCCATAGTTTCATTTGTGCCGATTATCAAAAAGAACTTTGCCAAGCCGTTTTCTTTCAGTGCAAACGGGTATCCTAAATTGGCATGTGTGGACTTTGCCCCGCCTCTGAATATAGTATTGAAAAGAGTAATGAACTGCTTATGAAAAAGTTCTTTATATATAGCCGTATGATACCACGCACAGGCACTTTCCGCCAAAGGAATGGGAGTATCCTTTCCAAAATAGTAACTAAAAAGCTGCCCGTAATTTTCAGGTTTAAGCAAGTATTTCACACGTGCCTCTTGTGCTTCGGGGCTTTCTTCAATTAAGGTTTCAATGGTTGCCTTGTTGATTTCCCGTGAGCGCAATTTGTAACGTTCAAGCAGTTCTTTATATTCTTTTTTGGTCATTTTATTTGGTGATTTGCTTATTTGTTGATTTGCTTATTTGACGTGTAATACAGGCAAATCTTTTTTAATTCCAATGCTGTGAAATTCTTTGGAAAGATGCCTCTTTGTCTCATGGATTTAAATTGTTCTTTGGTAATCATTTTTGCCCTGCCTCTGCATTTGATGACAAATATTTGGCAACCGTAATTTTCACTCAGCTCATTAGCCTTCCATTTAATGTACCGGAAAACAAGCACCGTATATGCCTTTTTAAAAAAGGAAATAATTTGTTTCCACTCTGCTATTAGCCCTTGTATATATTTTTTAATCATATTAAAATACTGTTTAATTATCGTTTAAAGCCTCTGCGGTTGTATTTGTCAAAATAATATCTGTTTTATTTCTCACGGCTATCAGTACCAATAAGGCAGCCTCTTTTTCCTTTTTATTTTTTCCGTTTTGAACATCTTTTATCAGTTCATCGGTAAGCAGTTCGTAGTTGCTATACATATAGGATAACATTTTCTTTTTGTCGGATAGTTTTTCAAAGGCGCTGGCATATTTAGCGGCTTCGTCTGGTTTTATTTTAGGTGTTTTTCCGTCTCTTAGGTCTGCAAAACTTTCTAAAATAGTATTGCGTATTTCCTGCAATGATATATAACTGGATTTTCTTGCTTGTTCAAAATCCTCCTCTTTTTCCCAACGTTTTAATGTCTTAATAGAAACGCCCAGTATGTCTGATATTGTTTCCAAATCAAACATTTTTACGTACATGTCTTTTGCCTGCGACCTCTTTTTATCCGTTTTCTCCTTTGTGTATCTTGCCATAATGCAAAGGTATTTTTTATATATATTTGTTTTGTATTTTATACCAAGAATAGGTATAGTTATACCAACGCTTGGTATAAAATTTAAAACATGAAATTTTGCGTGTTATCTTTGCAGCACTTTTATTTTTTGTACTTAAAAACGACAGAGAAAATGGCAAAGGAAAAGAGGGCGCTGCCCGAAATATTAGAACAGGATTTTATCATTTGCGACAATACCTTGAACCGCAAAGGATGGAGGCTGCTTGTTGAAGGAATAGACATGGAGGGTTTTTTAAAGAATCCTGTCTGTATCACTGAGCATAATATGAAAAGTATTCCTGTTGGGAGATGGAAAAATTTACGTGTAGAGGGTGAAAAATTTTTAGGCACGTTGGAATTTGATAAAAACGACGAACTGGCGGTTACATTATATTGGAAGTATAAAGATGGTTTTATGAATGCTGTTAGCATAAGTGTTGTTCCAATAGAAGAAAGTGAACAGTTAAATATGCTTGTTGCCGGTCAGCGATATCCAACTCTAATAAAAAGTGAATTATGGGAAATCAGTATAGTTACTGTTCCTGGACAAAAAAACGCAGTGAAATTATGCACCCCTGAGGGTGGCGATTATAAATTAAATGTATTAGATAATAAAAAAGAAAATCAAATGAACAAAGACGAAAAAGATAAATCTTCTGAGGAAGATTTGCAAAAGAAATTAGATGCAGCGAATGAAAAAAACGTTGCAAATTTGGTAAAACTGCACGTTCAACGCGGTGTAGTTGCGGATGGAGAGGTTGAGTCTCTCAAAAAACTTGCATTGCAAGATTACGATACGGTTGAAAAAATGCTGGATGCGAGAACGCCAGCCAAAAAAGAAGAGGAAATGCCGGATGGAAAAGAAAAAGAAGAAGAGGGCAAAAAACTTGCTAATGAATTGAGGAAATTAAACCTCAATTCCGAACAAGGAAAATCCCCTAAAAGTAAACATGATGACTGGACTTTTTATGATTATTTCAGAAAAGACCCAAAGGCGTTGGATGCAATGCGGGAAAATGAACCCGAAAAGTACAAACAATTGGAGGCTGATTTTGCCTTACAGGCAGATGCAAGTAATTTGGTTTATAACCCAAAAAAAAGTAAGTAAATTTAAGTAAATAACGAATAAAATATTTAAGAAATGAGACGAATAATTGGATTATTGACGTTAGTAGCTGTTGCAATAGTAGCAACGGCAGAGATTATGTGTGGTGGAAATGCGAGCGTGTCCCGCCATATTTCAGAGTTTGGCGTATTGGCAATGGCAGCTCCAGCTGTTACGTTGGATACGCAAAAGATAGTATTTTTAACCTCTTTAAAAGAGGAGTACGAACAGATTGACACGTGGTTGAATGAGGCGGAAGATTTAAGTGCTTTTGTGGAACATGGGCAAACCTTAGTCTTTCCCGAAGCGGGTGCAGACCCTGCCGTTTACAAAAACAGAGTAACGGATATTGATTATGTAGAACCGAAAGAAACGGTATTTAAATCCGATTTGGATGTTTACGATTCTCAGAATTACAAAATCAGAAATATCTTCTTACATGCGTTGCCGTTTGAAAAAGTTCAGCATTATACAAGAAAGTCCGCTAAATCTATCATTAAACAGCAAAATGCAGATGCAGCCTTTACTTTCGCTCCCACCAATGCAGGAAGAAAGAAAATTATATTACCTACTACGGGCGATGTGAGGGATGGTATCAAAATGTTTAGACTGGATGATATTGCAAAACTGGCTCGTGCTTGCGACAATGAAGAGTTCCCTGACGGACGGAATTTAGTCCTCACTTCGGATATGTGGTGGGATTTGGTTTTGCAAAACGACATCTTGAAGGCTCAGTTAATGAATAGTCAGCATACGGGTAGAATTAATCCTTCTTTTGTGGAATATCACGGAATTAAAATTCACAAGTCGTTGGGCGAAAAATTAGGCATTGTTTGGGATTTATCCATAGATGAGAAAGCAGACCAGGGAACGCTGGCAGATGTATCAAGCGACCTTGTTCCGGCATCCTTGTTTTTCTGTGCTAACCAAGTGTTCAGAGCGGGCGGAAATATGGAAATGTTCTATTTGGATAAATCTACTAATCCAAGTGGTAGAGCCTACGAATTTGGATTCCAACACAGATTTAAAGCCGATTTCCAAATGGATGCTGAACGTTATTCAGGATTAGTTTATTTAGACAAAGCATAATAACAAACAAAATGAAAATTCGTAGCGAGGTCTATAAGGAGTTAAGAGATAGGTTGTTGGAAAAAATGCCCGACTTGCAATATGTTGATTTGCAAAAAGGGCAGTTTGACAACAAACAAAAAAACTACCCCATTCCATTGCCTGCCTGTTTGGTAGAGTTCAAACAGGTGCAATGGTCGGAATCAACAGGCGGACAATTGGGCGATTGCACAATAAGCATTCGTCTCTACATAGACCACGTTACGGATTCATTTAACGGAGCGGAACAGGAAGAAGAAACCATCAAATTATTGGATAATCTTGATAATATATATGAAAATATGCAAGGGTATTCAGGTGAAAATTTTAATCCGTTAAATCGGATATCAGATACAATAGTTGGATACGGTGAGAGATACGTATGTTATCAAACCGATTTTCAAACAACCTTATTTCATGATGACGCTCCACAAAAAACAGGTAAAATAGAAAAGGTTAAATTTAAATTTTAATAAAAAATGGCAAAACAGACAAAGACCCCAGAAGAAATAGCAGCAGAAAAAGAAGCGAAAGCATTAGCAGCAGCAAAAGCAGCCGAAGAGGCAGCAACAAAAGAAATCGAAGCACAGGCAGCAGCAGAATTGGCAGCGTTGAAAGAAGAACGAGAAGCCGAAGAACTTGCAGCAAAAAAGGCAGCAGCACGGGCAGAAAAAGAAGCCAAAGAAAAGGCAGCACGGGAGGAAAAAGACAAAAAGAAAACCCCTGACCAAAAAAAGGCAGAAGAAATTATGGACAGATATGGTTTGAAGGAAGTATATAAAGCCGGGAAAGGCTGGTTTACGAATTTAGACCACGCAAAGGCTTCTGCGGAACAACAGGAATTAGTAATGAAAACCTTTAAAAAGCAATAGTCATGGGTTTACCAAATGTATATATAATAGTAAACAGAAGCGGATTAGGGCAGGTTGCTTTCACTAATGACGGTATTATGGGAATACTCCTTGTTGGAAGTGGTGTTTCTGGAAAATTGGTATTAAATACACCCTACTCTATTTTTTCGCTTGCAGATGCCGAAAAATTAGGCATTGAAAAAACAGGAAGCAATGCTCATGCATGGAAACAAATAAAAGAGTTCTACGATGACGGCGGTTCGGGTAAAAAACTTTGGATACTTTTACATAATGAGGAATTGATGTCTGAAAGTGTAGATGGGACACAGTCTGTTGCCCATAAACTTATTGACGGTGCAAATGGTGAAATTGCCGTTTTGGGAGTTACAAGAGGAAACTCTCCCAGCAACGAAATTGTTGATGGATTGAACGAAGATGTGATTCCGACCATCATAGCAGCGCAATTGCTGGCAAATGAATATCAGAAAAAAATAATGCCGTTCTCATGTGTCATTGACGGTTTGGGATATGACGGCGATGCTGATGTTGTTCCTGACTTGAAACAAAGAAACGACCACCGTTGCTCTGTGGTATTGTCTGCAAGCGCAAATGATGGCGTTGCATCCGTAGGGCAACTTTTAGGTCGTTTGGCTTCTGTTCCCGTACAACGGAAAGCAAGTCGTATAAAAGACGGCGCGCTGACTAACTTGGAAGGATTTTTGACAGACGGCAGCAAGGTAGATAAAGAACTTGTTGGAGACTTGGGAACACTTCACGACAAAGGATATATTGTATATAGAACCATTCCCGGAAGGACAGGATTTTTCTACAGCGGAGACCCATCGGCAACGCTCCCAACCGACGACCTCAATACTATATCCCGCAACAGAATTATAGACAAAGTGTTGAAAATAGCCTACAACGTTTATGTTGAGGAACTTGATGACGATGTGCCTATGACTGCCAGTGGAAACATTGAGGCTGCCGTTTGCGGTTATCTGAAAAACAAAATAGAAAATCAGGTGAATGGGAACATGGCAGATGAAATATCAAGTTTTTCGGCTTTTATAGACCCAGAACAAAATTTGCTTTCGGGCGCGCCTTTGGAAATATCTTTGAGTATTGTTCCGATGGCATATTTGAGCGAAATTAAAGTAACGATTGGCTTTGTCAATCCATTATTAACCACTTAAAAATTAGATTATGAAGCAGTACGCATGGGAAGATTATAAAGTATTAATGGGCGGACGTTTTGTTACCGGAGTCAGAGGTTTTACTTACGGAACAGAACGCGACAAGCAGCCTATTTATGGAGAAGGCTCACAAGTGCAATCATACGGAAGAGGGAATGTAACACATCACTGCGAAATGAAATGTCTGCAAAGCGAATTGGAAGCAATTATTCTTTCAGGGGGCGGAGACCCGACAGATATTCCTCCATTTACGGTTGTACACAGTTACACGCCAAAACGTGGATTGCCAATCGTGGTAGATGTTATAAAAGATGTCGAAATTACGAGCTTTGAAAAAAGTATGGACCAAGGAGCAAATTATATGGAAGTAACGTTGCAATGTGTTTGTGTAAAAATTGATTACAATGTAACGAAAATTCCTAACCAATAAAAATAATTTACGATTTTAGATTTTCTAACCAATCGTAAATCTAAAATCTAAAATAAATTTAAATTTATCATGGGAAAAAAGACAGAAATAGCAGGAAAAGCAACGCTCGAACAAATTGAAATTTGGAAAAAGCAATACGGCGAAGTGTATGAAATAGAAGTTGAGGGGCATTACGGATATATCCGTGAGTTTGACCGCGAGACGATGAAATACGCGCTTAGTCAGTTGAAAATAAAAGTAGATGCTGACAAAAAGGATGAAAAGAATGTCACAGAAATTGACATGGAGAAAATAGTCAATATTGGAGAAATCGGTTTGCAGAACTGCTGGCTTGGCGGTGATGAACTGCTTAGAACTAATGGCAGACTTTCAATAGCAGCATCCATGATTGTAGGTGAGTTGTTTGATATTGCGGAGGGGAACTTAAAAAAGTTATAGCCGATGCGATAGAGAGAGTTGAGAATAATTGGATTGGACTGTGGGATACCGCCGTTCAATACTACTTAAAACAAGACGCATCGGCTCTCAACGACCGCGAATGGGCGGACAAAATTGCTCAACTCATGCACATTAGAAATTTGGAAAAACAAAATTCGGAAGTAAAACAATGGGGAATTTAGTTGAATATATTTATAAGCTCACAGACAGGATTTCAAAGCCTTTGGAACAGATTGTCCGCGTAAACGCTCAGTTGGAAACACAAACCAACAAGGCACAGTCCGCATTTGGCAATTTGGGAAAATCGGCGTTGAAATTCGCTGCCGGGTATATAGGTATTCAACAGACATTGAGGCAAGGGCGGGCATTTTTAAACCTTGCCGTTGATATGGAGCAAACCCGTGCCAAATTTGAAACCCTCACAGGCTCTTTGGAGCGCGGAAACACCTTGATAGAACAGTTGGGAAATCTTTCTAAAAAATCTCCGTTTTCAAAAGAACAATTTGCGGACAGTGCCGAAACAATGCTTGCTTTTGGTATTGAAACGGAAAAGGTAAACGATTATCTTGGCATGCTTGGCGATATTGCCATGGGAGACAAAAACAAATTAAACGGTTTGACATTAGCGTTCTCACAAATGCACTCTACAGGAAGATTGACGGGGCAGGATTTACTGCAAATGATAAATCAGGGTTTTAATCCACTGAATGAAATCAGTAAAACAACGGGAAAATCCATTGCAGCCTTAAAAGACGAAATGGCAAAAGGAAAGATAACTACTCAAATGGTAACAGATGCTTTCCGAAGTGCCACTTCTGAAGGCGGACAATTTTACCAAATGAGTGAAAAGATTGCGCAAACAGCAGGCGGGAAGTTTAGTACGTTTTTAGGAACAATGCGGGACAAATTGACTGAGTATGCCGAACGCCTACAGCCGTTCCTTACTAAGGTTGCCGATTATTTTGTTATTTTTGCTAATAATTTTGACAATGCGGTAGCGGTTATGAATAAAGTTGCAGCTCCTATTCGTGCGCTAATTACAGGATTGGGTGTAATTTTTGAGTTTTTTAATAAGAATAGGGGCGCGATTGTGGCATTGATATCTGTTTTAACAACAGTAAAATTGCTTATGTGGCAAACCACACTTGCATCACAAGGACTTACGATGTCTCTTGTGCTGCAAAAAAAAGCAGTACTCATGCTTTCGGGCGCACTAAACCTTTTAAAAGCAAATCCAATAATAGCCATAACATCTGCTGTTGCATTAGCAATTGGTACAATTGTCATGTTAAAAAAACGGACAAAAGAGGCAACAGATGAATACGGAAAACTGAACAAAAAAGCATCTGAATACGCTTCTGAAGAACGCTCCCGATTGGATATGATTTTTGACAGGCTCAGAAAAACCAACCCTAAAACAAAAGAACGTAACGAGCTTGTTAAGCAATTAAAGGATATGTATCCCGAATTGCTCAGTAATATGAATCTTGAAAAGGCAGGATTGGAAGAGTTGGAAAAAGCATACAATCGAATATCTGAATCCATAGTAAGAAAAGCCAAAACACAAGCATACGAGGAAGAACTTGCCGAAAAGTATAAGCAAATGGGACGCTTAGATGCTTATTTTGATGATGGGTATGCTAATCATAATTCCGAACAAAGATTAAGCGTTGCAAAAGGCGTTGTTAGTCAAATAAACGCGGGTACTTATGCAGGCTCTGCGCATTTGGGACGACTTGAATTAAAACGGGCTGATTTTGAAGATTATATCAATAATTATAATCGCGCACAGAATTTAATCGGCAAACTTTCAGAGTTTTCCACAGATGGAAGTAGTGGGAAGGTAAGCAATTTAAATCTTTCGGGCGGTGGCAGCAACGCTTCCGTTTCCGACCTTACGGGTGGCGGTTCGCGTGCAACCAATGTTACTATCAATCTAAGAAACTTAATCGAAAATTTTAACCTGAAAACGGAAAATTTCAAAGAGGGCGTGGATAGAGGAACAGATGAACTTATTGAGGGACTTTTGAGAGTAGTTAATTCGGCAAATAGGATAGCGACACAGTAGTTACGAGTTACGAGTTACAGAGTTACAAGGTTACAGAGTTACAAATAAGCAAATCAACAAATAAGCAAATAAGCAATGATTAACACTATAGATTTACAGCGGATATTTAAAGAGACTTGGGGATATATAGGGAAGCCGTTCCCCGAAGTGATTGCTAAAGTCATTGTGGGTATTCCTCAGTCATACAGGGCTGGTCAATATAACTTTGATTATCAAACTCCGCAATGTACGTCGCAATTAGGTGTGAGTATTCGTTGGGATGGTGAAAAAGGTGCGGAAATTTTTATGCCTATTTGGTTAAGCGATGCCGACAGGGAGGCTATGCAATATCTGTTGCCAAATACCACCATGAGCCTAATGAATAGAAAAAATATTGTTACCACAACGTTGGCAAACAGAGATTGCACGGTTAAAGAAGAAATCAGCAGGGGCGACTGGGAAATAAATATACGCGGTATTTTAGTTGGAGAAGGCAATCATTATCCGGAAGAGGAAAAGGCGTTGTTGGTGCAATGGTACAAAGAAAAGAAAACGTTCAACATCCAAAATGCGCGGACGGCAATATGTTTGGATGACAATGAAAAAATTGTAATTACCGAGTTGAATTTCCCTGAAATAAAAGGCTTTGAGAATACGCAGCCTTACGAATTAAAATTATTGAGTGATGTTGAATTTAGTTTATATATTAGTTAGCATGTACGTGAAATTGAATTGTTTTGTTACCATTACCACACAAGAGGGTAAGACTATAAAGTTCGATGCGGCAAACAATGTCGAAGTAAATAAATCTATTGACAGGATAGAATCTATTGCTAAGATTAAAATTCCCACATCGGCACGTTTGCAGTTTGAAGGAACATATTTAACTGAAAGCGTACAGACGGAAAAGGTTTTCAAAAGAGGTGATAAAATCAATATCCAACTTGGATATGATGACCGCCTGCAAGAGGAATTTGACGGGTTTGTTTATAAATTAAATCTTGCAACGCCTCTTGAAATTGAATGCGAAGGACACGAATATTTGCTTCGGGATGACCTCCCTACCAAAACCTTTGCTACTACAAATTTGCGGGAAGTTTTGCAGTATATAATTGACGGAAAAGACATCAAATTAGACGGCGATATTCCAACGGTAAATATGGTAAATTATGTTATCCCTGCCAAATTAACACGCCTTGAAGCCTTGCAGCAGGTAAAAGAGCGTTACGGATTGACTATCTTTTTTAATAAAAATATTCTATATGCCGGACTTGATTTTGTGAAGTACAAAGGAAACGTTGTTTACAGCCTTGGTGTGAACACTCCCAAAGTGGATGAACTGCGGTTTCAGTATGCCGAAGATGTTAAATTGAAGGTAAAAGCCATACAGATAAACAAAGACAACACTAAATATGAGGCTGAAATTGGAGATAAAAACGGGGAACAGCGCACTTTATATTTTTTCACCGCAAAAGGAATTGAGGACTTAAAGAAATTGGCGGAAACCGAAATCAATAAGTATAAATATACGGGATATACGGGAAAAATCACTGCATTTTTGGAGCCATACGCCGCGCCGGGCATGGTTGCGGACATACGGGATATTAAATATGAAGAGCGGGGAGGAAAGTATGAAATTCGTTCCGTAGTTGTTACTTTTGGAACATCGGGCGCGAGGAGACAGGTTGAAATTGGAAAAACGGTAAGTGAATAATTTTAGATTTTAGATTTACGATTTTAGATTTATGGACGGAAGAATAGAACAAATTGAAGCGGGTTTGAAACGGCATTTAAAGAATGTTGAAACGTCATTTATAGCAAGTGTTGCGGAAGACAAAAAGACAACAGTTGATGTAAAAGATTTCAACGGAACTCTGTATCCTGATGTCCGCAAAATCGCAACCGAAAATACAAAGGGATTCGTTCCCAAACTTCCCAAAAACAGTTTTGTTATAGTTAGCCGTATCAGCAACAGCAATGATTTAGTTATATCCATGATGAGCGAAATTGAAGACATTGCGCTTGATGTGGATGGGGATATTGTGATAAATGGCGGTAAGAATGACGGATTGGTTATCATTCAAAAATTGACGGATAAATTAAATGATTTAAAAAATAGTCTCAATGACTTGATAACTAATTATAATTCACACATACACGTAACAACTGCAACTGTTGGAGTTGGACCCGCTGGAGTATTATCCCCAACAACATCAACTGCAAGTCCGGCATTGCCATTTAATAAATCAGATTACGAAAACGAAAAAATCAAACACTAATGAACGGAATAATGCTAAATGATAATCACGACTTGCAAATAGACATTCGCAAAAATGCGGAAGGTTTAATCGTGCAAGGTTTAGTCATTGGCAATATAACATATCAAAATCAAGAACTGATATTGTTGGCAGAAAAGGGCGAAATTAAAGCCGTTCCGACAAAAGGGGTGGGTATTATGAGTTTTATTGACGATGAAGTTCCTGACAATCTATTTAGGGCAATTCGTACAGAATTGGCAACAGAGGGAATGCAGGTGAAAAAAGTTGCCTTTGATGTGAAAGATAATTTGATAATTGATGCAGAATACAGATAAATAATTAAAATTATATAAAATGAGAGCGATAAACAAGATAATAATTCATTGCACCGCCACGAAGGAAGGACAGGCGGTTACGGTTGCAGACGTGATAAAATGGCACAAGGCACGCGGTTTTAATACAATCGGCTACCATTTTTTGATTGATTTGAACGGGATATTATGGACAGGTCGTGCAGAAGATTTAGTAGGAGCGCACTGCGAAGGACAAAATGCAAACAGTATCGGAGTATGTTATGTCGGCGGTTTGGATGCGAATTTGAAGTCAAAAGACACGAGAACTCCTTCGCAAAAAGAAGCGTTAATATCGCTGCTGAAATTTCTCAAAAAGCGATACCCAAATGCTACTATTCACGGACACAGGGAATTTGCCAATAAAGCATGTCCTTGTTTTGACGCTAAAAATGAATATAAAAACCTTTAATTAATTAAGAATTAACAATTAATAATTAAGAGATGGATTGGATAACGATAATCAGCATGATTTTAGTTCCTGTTACGGGTGTAGTTTCTTGGCTCGCAGGTTCAAAAATGCGAAGGAATGATATGTTGCAAAAACAACAAGATTCCATAGACTTGCTGTCCACAAGGAATAAGGAACTATTGGAGGAAGTCGTGGGGTTGCGTTCGGAGGTTGCAAAATTAAAAACCGAAAACTCTGCATTACGCTCGGAAGTTGAAGAAGTAAACCACAAGTTGGAACATGTAAAAACAATAACAAGATACGCAAAATGAAAAGAATAATTTTAATATTAAGTGCAGCAGTGCTGCTGGTTTCCTGTAAGATTTCTAAGCAGGCGACAACGGATGTAAGAACTGAAATTGAGGAGAAAACGACAACGGATGTTCGGCAAACGACATTGGACAGTTCGGCAACTGTTGTTGAGATGGCGGAAGATGAGCATGTGTTAATTACGGTTTTTTCTGTGCCTGATTCGGCAGGAAAACAGCATATTGTGAGCGTGACGGAAATTAATCGCAACAAACAAGTCTCCGGAAAGAAAAACCATGTTTTACAACGGGAAGTTGTTTTACAAGCAGAAAGCATAAAGCAGACGGTGGAAAGCGTGAAAATTACAGAGAATACTAAAATTAAGCCTAAGGTATGGGAGTGTGTGTGTATGGTGGCAGCACTTCTAATCCTTTCGTTTGTTTTGTCGTATTTTGTAAGAAATAGGTATATTTAAATTCAAATAATCAAATCAACAAATAAGCAAATCAACAAAAATGATTACAGAAATAGCAAATACAATAAAACAGGCATTCATTGACAGTTCAATACTTCGAGGACTGTACGGGTTGGTGGTTGGAAAAACCTTTGACGAGCAATTTTCAGCCGTTTCGTTGGAGGCACTTACTATTGAGGCACACGCCACAGCAGGGGCTGCCGTTCAAACTATGCACGAGTGGCATTTGGCAGAGACAAGAAGAATCGTTGAACAAGAACGCTACGGTTATGCGGGTTGGTATGCAAAAATGATGCTTGCTTTTCAATTCGGCTTTGATTTGAACGAACTGGAAGAGCAAACATTTTACAGCGACACCACTTCTCAGGCTGCTATTGATGCACGGATTATCAAATTTGCATTTGCTTTTGATAATGTAAATTCTATCGGCGTAACCATGAAGATATCCAAAGCCGACCAGTACGATAAGCCTGAACCGCTTGACAGTTTTGAATTGACGGCTGCTACATCCTATATAAACAGGATAAAACCCGCAGGCATTCCCATTCGGATAGTGAACGAGGCTGCAGATATATTGAATATCTCAGTAAAAATTGTTTACGACCCGCTTTCGTTTCCCTCTGAAACGGCGGTAAATGATGCTGTTGAAACAGCAATTAATACCTATTTAAATGGTATTGAATTTAACGGTGCATTTGTAAGTATGCGCATGATTGACCAGTTGCAAATAACACGGGGCATCCGCATTGCATTGGTTGATAGTATTGGCGTTATACACGCAGGCTATCCGTTGGAAGACATAACAGAATTGACATCATACATACCCGCATCAGGGGCTATGAAATTGGGAACATTGAACGTAATTAAGGAGGTAATGTGATGGGAAAGTACGATGTAAATTTCATTAAATTAATAAAACAATCTCTGCCGATGGCAGTGCGGGGCAACCTTGTAGTGTTTATTTACGTGCTGATTGCACCGATACGATATATTTACAATAAGTTTATCGTAGAAAAAGAAGCAAACGAAAACGGTTTGACATACAACGCCCAATACCCCAATTTGCAGCGATTGTTGAATGATAGGTTTGATTCTGATTCTCGAAGGATAGAGGTACGCGATGGGGCGGGTACTATCAACGAGACGATTATTTTCCGAAATGAAGAATTGAAGCCTTGGGAGTTGGGGCTTGTGGTTATACATCATTCTTCAATATGAAGACTTGCACCATTTACGGTACTTTTACCTAATTCAAATGAATTTAAAGATAAGGAAAGCCGAATAAAAAGAACAGTAGATAATTATAAATTTTTGGGAACAAAATACGAGATAATATATGAATAAGTTATTGAACACTAACAGGGCGGGAGGCTTCCCGTGGAATGTAGATACGGCAGAGGCATTGAATGCTAATGCAAGATATATAGAATCCATCATGGATGGGTTTAATATTGGCGGCAGGCAGGCAGTAATTTTGTCTGAAGACATAATGTATATAAAAGATGCGGGTTGGACGTCGGGAAAAATAGTTAATGTATTCGCAACTAAACCTTTTGTTTTTCCGTCACGCAATGAGTTGCTTAACAATCCGGGAAAATACGGATTAACGGACAAAAGCGAAAAGATTGATATTAATAAACTAAATTCCGACACAGAGGTATACCCTGAATGTATTTTAAAAGAATCGTTTGAGATAGCACTTTCCGGCAATGGTAATCCGGGCTGGAAATTTTTCGAGATGGCGGATTGGTTTAATCCTGAAAAAATGATACAGGTAGGCAACAGTGTTAATTTCCCTGTATATGATACTCAGTCTACCCCTCAACTTGTATCAGGAGCGGTTGGATATGGATTAATTCAGCATAATAAAAGTTTAAGAAGGATAGATATTAATTTAGAGGTTGGAAGAAGTAAACAGTATAATGGAAATATGTTGGTAAAAATCCCATTAAATACAGGCTGGGAAATTGTCCACCCATTAACGGCAATTGCAGTAACGAGAGAGCAATATGATGGGATTAATAATAATTGGCCTCGTTTCTGGGAACGAAATCCCAAAAGTGTACCTGCTTTTGTTACTGGTGCGCCTGATGGCTCTGCTTACATAGTTTTACTTTGTGCAGGAATAGACACTAATCCACCAAGTCATGGCTATACGTCTTTTAGTGTTGTAGGTTCAATAATATCTAATTATTAACGATGCAGACAATAAAAGTTCAGAACAGGCAAACGATATGGGACATCGCCATACAATACTGTGGCGACCGTGAGGCTGCATTTCAGATAGCAGAAATTAACGATATTTCGCTTACAGAGGATTTGCCTGCGGGCTTGTCTTTGTCTGTTCCTGAACCAATCAATGCAAGGGTGGTAAATCACTATTTTGTAAATAATATAGTTCCGGCAACAGCAGTGGAAACAACCGCTATCAGCACAGGAAACAACATCATAACAAACGATGGAGAGTATATTATGGTTACAAACAACAACAATGATATTCAAATAGTTACAAATAATTAATAGTTAAAGATATGTTTAAGAGTTTCATAGATTTTTTATTACGAACATTATTTAGAGAGCAGGATTATATAGTAGGCTATGACGGAGATACGGGCGAAGAAATCCGCGTTAAAGGCTCCGATTTTAAAGAATCAATGCGCGGAACTGCTGGCGC
>JGI24695J34938_10002079_pt1 | contig 15713 bp, 15 predicted proteins | sample TergutCo191P3_FD_34938 | JGI IMG/M metagenome (IMG submission 34938)
CAGGAGATAACGGCAAAATCAGAATGCATAATTTTTAATTAATTTCCTCAGCTACAGGCTGAAGCGTCTCTCCTCAATCAATTTTAACGCCTTACGAAGATCATCTTCCAGCGGGCGGTCGTCTTCAAGCGGCTTGAAAAAGTCCGCAATTTGGGTAAAAGTTTTTTCCGTCTGCCCAAGGTTCTCAGTTTTTAGATCGCCGCTTTTCAACCTGAGATGTATCGCCTGAAAAGACGCAAGAAGGGATGCCGCCATTACCTGAGAGACAAGTTTATTAATCCGCACACAATCACGGGCGGCGATTGTTCCCATACTCACCTTGTCCTGATTGTGACATTCAGTTGAACGTGAAAAAACGCTCATGGGCATTGTATTTTTCAAAGCTTCGGCAGTCCACGCGGAAACAGCGATCTGAACAGCCTTAAAGCCGTGGTTACATGAAATATTATTTTTATTTCCTGTTAAATTCGGCGGAAGTCCGCGGTTGAATTTTTCGTCAACAAGCAGCGCGAACTGCCTGTCCATGAGGTCGGCTAAATTCGCAATTATATTTTTAAGAGAATCCATCGCAAAGCAGATATGCCCACCGTAAAAATGTCCTCCGTGAAATACCGATTGTGTTTCAGAATCAATAAGCGGATTGTCGTTTGCGCTGTTCATTTCCGTTTCAATAAACCTGATAAGAGAATCTTTCATGTCATAAAACAATCCGATTACATGAGGAGCGCATCTCAGAGAATATACATCCTGAATTCGCGCAGGAGAATTTCCATAATTTTCCATAGGCAGGCAGCTTCTGATTTTTTCCGCGGCAAGAGCCTGCCCGGGATGCGGTTTTAATTCAAAGAGACGTTTATTATAATGACCTGCATTTCCAAGAAGAGCGATTGAATTCATGGCGGTAATACAGCAGGCAATATCCGCGAGATACTCAGCATCGGATAAAGCAAGAGCGGCAACGGCGTTCATAACCGCTGTGCCATTCATTACAGCTATTGCTTCCTTGGGACGGAATTGATACGGCTTCCTGCCAAGTTCAGCCATCACATCGGCGGAGAATCGAACATTTCCTTTGTATGTTACTTGCCGCTCTCCGATGAGAGCACCTGCCAGATATGAAAGTGGAGTAAGATCGCCTGAAGCGCCGACCGATCCTTCCTGCGGAACAAGCGGTAAAATATCATTCTGAATAAAAAAATCAATACAGCGCAGCAATTCTATACTGACGCCTGAAAAACCTTGAGCCAGAGTATTAAGTCTTACAATCATCAGCGCTCTGACTGTTTCGCTGCTGAAATAATCTCCCATGCCGCAGCCGTGAAACCTTGTTAAATTTACAGGCAGTTCATGGTAATGTTCGGGAGCTACTTTTTCTGTACAGGAATCGCCGTAGCCTGTTGTAACACCGTAAATTCCGCCGTGTTTTACTAGCGATTGATCAAGAAATGCAGCTCCTTTTTCGATTTTATTTTCAAATTCGGCTGAAGCGCAAAGCTCCGCTTCAATTTGTTTTTTTGCCGCTAGAGTAAGATTTTCAACTGTCAGCCGATCATGACCGATTTCAATTTTATCCATACTCACTTCACATTCTTGAAAATTAAAGATGTATTTATTCCGCCGAATGCAAAATTATTTGACATAATGTAATCGGTTTCCAGCTCCCTGCCGCTTCCCGTTATATAATCCAGCGGCGCTACCTCAGGATCAATTTCTTCAAGATTGATGTTTGGGCAGAACCACTTTTCCTTCATCATATATATTGATATAAACGCTTCTATTACGCCGCATGCTCCCAGTGTATGCCCTAAATAATTTTTCAGCGTGCTTGCAGGCACTGCTCTTTGAAAAACATCCATAGTCGCGCAGCTTTCAGAAATGTCTCCCGCTTTTGTTGAAGTTCCGTGCGTATTTATATAACCGATAATTGACGAATCGATCTTTGCGTCATCTAAAGCTATTTTCATCGCGATGCTTTGAGTGGCGCGGCTCGGAGACGTAATATGTCTGCCGTCTGAATTGGTTCCAAACCCGATAATTTCAGCTATAATATTCGCTCCCCGTTTTTTTGCGTGTTCGTATTCTTCGATAATTAATGTTCCGGCTCCTTCTCCGACTACCAGACCGTCACGATTTATATCATAAGCGGCAGGAGTTTTTTCAGGGGTATCGTTTTTTATACTTGCGGCAAAAAGCGTATCAAAAATTGTGACATGTACAGGACTCATTTCATCCGCGCCTCCTGCAAGCATTATATCCTGAACGCCGTCACGCACAGCTTCATAAGCAAAGCCGATAGCCTGACTTGACGATGTGCAGGCTGTGTTGGTTGTTATCAATCTTCCTGTAATACCGAAAAACACACCGATATTCGCCGCGCATGTCTGAGGCATTGCTTTGATGTATGTCGTCGCTGTCATTTTTTTCGCGTCTTTTTGAATTAGCACACTGTAATAATCCGTTAAAGGATCAATGCCGCCAGAAGATGAACCGTAAGCAAGTCCGCATCTTCCGTTTTTAAGTATAGGATCATCCGCATTCAAGCCGGCGTTTATAACTGCTCTGTCCGCAGATACTAAAGCAAGCTGACCTACTCTGGCAAGACCTCTTGTTTTTTGTCTTGGATAATCAGGCATTGTAAAATCGATGGGACACGCCAGTCTTGTATTCATGCCGTCATAGATATCCCAGTCTTCCATATAGCGTACACAATTTTTTCCGGCTTTAAGAGCTGGTAAAATTTCTTTCCACTCATTACCTAAGGCGGTTACAAGATATCCGCCGGTGATAACGACTCTGCGTTTCATAATAACCTCTCTTTATTTATATCGAAAATGAAACGATGTTTCATAACATTCCTCCGTTAACTGATATTACCTGCCGGGTGATATATGAAGCCTGTTCGGATAGCAGGAAAATAACCAGAGCCGCAACTTCATCCGGCTTTCCTACTCTGCCCATCGGTATCATTGGAAGCGCTTTATCCATTGATACATCAGATATCATATCTGTATCAATGATTCCCGGCGCGATACAATTAACCGTAATAGAACGGCTTGCAAGTTCTACCGCAAGAGCTTTTGTCGCTCCGATAATTCCTGCTTTCGCGGCGCTGTAATTTACCTGCCCTCTGTTTCCTATAATGCCGGATACAGATGAGATTGTAATTATCCTGCCGCTTTTTTTACGGCAAAGAGTCATTACGAGAGGATGCAGTACGTTATAAAAACTATCAAGGTCTGTGCGAAGAACTGTATCCCATTGCTCGTCGCTTATAGCGGGAAATGAATTATCCGCACAGACACCGGCATTACAGATGATTCCCCAAATATTATTATTTTCTGCCGTCCATTTCTCGAGTTTTTCACGGCAGTCTTCTCTGTTACTCACATCAAATTGAATTAAATCAATCTGTCCGCCTTTTCGCAGTATTTCTTCTCTGAGAGAAAAAGCTGCTTTTTTGCTGTTGTTATAATGGGCTGTTATCTGATACCCTGCGTCTGATGCCGCGAGCGCGATTGCCCGTCCTATGCCTTTGCTTGCCCCTGTAATTAATACTTTTTTTTCGCTCAATTTTATAATCCCCCTGACAAAATATTTTGCTGTTCGTCATCAACATCCATAACGGTTAATCTTCCCGAAAATACTTTTTCATTTTTAATAAAAATTTCTCCTGTATAATAAATAATAGGATATACATTTTCGGTTTCTTTTGTTTTAATTTTAATTGTACTGCCTGATTTAAAAAACGGAATATCAATTTGTATCTGAGAAAGACTTAAAATAAATCCTAATCTGGGCGGTTTGCCTTTCGCTTTTTCCGTAAGGCCGATAATTGCGGAAACCGATTGTGCGATAAACTCAAACCCTGTCCATGCAGGGATTCCCGCAATTTCTGTATCATAAAAAATACATTTGTCAGTAATATCGTATTCCGTTTCTATTGTTTTTTCTTCCTGATTATAATCTGTTACTCTGTTCAAAAGCACCATTTTACATTTATGAGGTATAAGAGTGAGCAGTTCATCATATTCGATCATTTTTTCTTCCTATGATTAAACTTACATTACATCCGCCGAACGCAAAGTTATTGGTCATACATATTGAAGGCGTTTTCAAAACTGGATTTACGTTTCCTGTTTGAGAAGAAAGCGGAACTAAAAAAACGGGCGCACCTTCGTCAGCTTCACCGTCCCAGCAATGAACCGGTAAACCTCTTCTTTCGTTTAACACCATCCAGCAAATCGCAGCTTCCAGCGCTCCGGCTGCTCCCATAGTATGTCCTGTTACCGGTTTTGTTGAACTTGCAGGCGGCATGGAAGAATTAAATACCGTTCTTAATGCAAAGGATTCCGCTTTATCGTTAAGAACGGTTCCAGTACCGTGCAGATTTATATAATCTATTTTCCCGCTTGATACGCCTGCGTCTTTCAGCGCCGCCCTCATTGCTTTGACAGGTCCTTCTCCGTCTTCTCCGGGAGCTGTCATATGATATGCGTCCGAACTTTCTCCCGTACCTAAAAGTTCTATATCGGAAATTTGCTCTGATTCAAGAAGAAAAAAAGCGGCAGCCTCTCCAAGATTGATTCCTTTTCTGTTTTTACTGAATGGATTGCTTAATTTATCGGACACCGCTTCAAGAACATTGAAACCTGTAAAAACAGTTTGTGAAACAATATCCGCTCCGCCTGCAATAACCGCGTCACAAATGCCGCTTTTTATCAATTCCGCTCCTCGTATAATGGCGCTTGCTCCTGACGCGCATGCGGTGGCAGCCGTGATAACAGGACCTTTTATGCCAAACATGGCGGCAATAAATTCTGCGGGGAAAGACGCGCTCTGAAAATGAAGATTATAATCTTTCGGAAAGGAGCCGTTTTCCAGAAACGCTTTATGCGCCATGTTAGACGCTTCGCTTCCGTTGTCACAACTTCCGAGGCATATCCCTACTTTTTCCCGTCCGTATTTAGTTATCGCTTTTTTAATATAAGAAGATAATTGAGAAACAGCCATGTTTATTATGCGGATGATTCTAGTATCACCGGCATAAGACGGAAGAGCAAATCCCTGTAAATCAACTTTCGGCAAATCGTTTTTTATCTGACCGGCAGAAAAATCCCTGTTGTCAAATTTACGCGTCACAAATCCGCTTTGATTTCCGCTAAGGCAGGATTCATATAATTCATTTGCGTTCAGCCCCGCGCAGCAGACAAGCGCCGGAAATGAAAGATATATTTTTTTCATAAAATGCCGCCTTGCGGTAAAAAGGTAATGTTAATCCTTGATTTACCGGTTCTTACCCATGCAAATTGATATTTCTGCCCCCTGTTCTTGGCACAAATGCGCTGAAGCCCTTCCGGCGGCTTTTCAATATTAATTGGATGTAATAAAGTGAACTTGGAGTTATTTGTCAGCCAAAAAAAGGGAAGAAGGCGGACATAAACGAATAAAAAAACGGGAAAAAATACTGTTTTTATTCTGCTTTTTTTGTCCAGAAAAGTCCTCCAAAAGTAATATGTCATTTTATATAGGATTATCATTTTTTTCAACAGATACAGCAGCGGCACAAAAAAAATATTCAAGCGCCGAAGCAAGACGGATTCTGGCTTTGTTCAACGGGTATTCCGCCGAAGAGGCAAATTCTATTTATGCAGACATCAGAGAAGATGCCGCAGGACGTCCTTATTTATTTAAAAAAGACGCGGATTTCAGCATTACACATTGTTCCTGCCGCGGCTGTTTCAGTGGAATAACTTCTGTGTCTTTTATTGAAGGCGGAAATTTAAGAACGGGCTGTGATATTGAACGCGTTTTGCCGCGGAAAGGAGCGAAAGAAATTGCGAATGAATTCTATTCAAAATATGAAAAACAGTATATTTGCAATACAGGTAAATTTGATTTAAAAAAATTTTACGAAATATGGACATTAAAAGAATGTTACATAAAACTTAAAGGTCTTTCAGTATTTGATATGGCTTGCGTACCATCATTTATTTCACAATCATTGAAGTTTGAATTTACCGGCACTGCCGTTTTACCGTTATTTTTTACGCTTTACGAATTTACAGATAACTCAAATCCAATTTATGCAAACGAACATTATATGCTTGCGGCAGTTATTGAAGGATCACGCGATGGTTTTATTTTGCAGCCACCTGAAATTATTTGGTTTTCTCAATCATCTTTTGTTTGTAAAATCATAGTGGAAATAAATGCCGCGCTCAATCCTGCGCATACTGTAAGTCCAAAAATGTGAATCGGCGTAAATCCGCTTAAGGCCAATGCGCCGAAAGAAAATAATGTAGTTAAAAATGATAAAACCACGCCAAGAAGAGTTAGATTTTTTTCTTCTCTGCTTTTTTTGCCTGTCATAAAAAAGATATAATCAAGACTGAGAGCGAAAATTAAAACAAGCGCAACTACAGAAAAGAAACTTATCGGAATATTTTTTACAGCTAATACTGATAAAGTGCCTGCAGCTAATAATAGCGGAACAACGCAAATCTTTATACTGTCCCGCCGCGGAAAAATAATAAATACTATAATAGAAACAATTATATAAGCTCCAAGAAAAAGAATAAGCATTATTCCGGTCAGAGTATCCATATCCTGCCCTATGTCTTTTGCCTTATTCGTAAAATGAACAAAATCAAATTCATCTGCAATTGATTTAAAAATTACATCATCGGCGGGGTTTAGCGGAATAACACAAGAATAAAATTTTCCGTTTATTTCTCCTATCCAAAGGTTTGAGATACCCGCCTGAGAAGGCGCGTCTTTTACAAGACAGAAAATTTCTGAAGATGCGAATTCTTTTTCGAAATCATCTGCATATTGCGCGGGAAAACCAAGATATTCAAACTGATCCGCCGCGAGAGGAAGCAGCGCTTTCATTGCCTGATAAGTTCTTTCCTGATTTTTTATTGAAGGAACAAAAAGCGATGAGGCGAAGAAAGAGCTTAAATTTCCTTTTGTAATTTCTTCCCGTAAACGCGCTGAAAGCCTCTCCTCATTCTCTAATGTCTCCTGTTGATTGAGTCCCGAAACAATAAAATACCACCCCGGCGATCCGATGTTTAAAATCTGCGCCGTTTTTATTTCTGATTCAAGAAGTCTGTCTGACATTGTATAAAGAGATGAAAGATTATTTTTTATTTTTATATTTGATAAATTAAAAACAAGTAAAACAAGAATTATAACGGCAAAAACCGGTAATAAAAAATATTTAGTTTTATTAAACAGCGAATATACGGCTGAGTTTTTAAAAGGAATATTTTTTTCTGTTTGTCTTGAATAAATTTGTTTTTTTCGCTTAATTTTCAGGTGCGGATAAATACAAAAGAATGTTAAATAAGAACTTAGAAGACCTGCAATAGAAAAAACCGCGAATTGTTTTAATATCGCAAAAGGCGCGATGAAAAACGCTATAAAACAAATTTGCGTTGATATAAAACTCATAGTAATATTTTTTATTATATGATTACGGACATCATGGCCGTTTTTCAGAGCGAAGTTCCCGTTCCAATGCACAAAAAAATGCACAGAATAATCCACACAAGTTCCGATAAGAGTTGTTCCAAAGACAAATGTTATTATATGAATTTCTCTAAAGATCAAAAGCGATGCCGCCGCGGCTGTAAATAGAGATATTAAAATTGCTAAAAATGAAATGATAACAGGAACAGCGGAACGAAAAACAAAAAGAAAAAGTAATAAAATAAGTGAAAGCGTTACTGTGCTTATTATCGAAATTTCCTTTTGAGCGCTAGAAGAGCTTTCGTAACTATGAAACGGGACTCCGGAAAAGTAAAATTCTATTTCTTCAAAAGATTCTTTTATATTTTGTACACTGTTATATATTTGTTCTACAACATTTCTGTCCGCCCGAAGCGAGACCGCTCCCGGCGCAAGAGTTAAACGAAGCATTACATACCAAGTTCCGTCTTTTTCGGCTGCAATGACATCGTCCTTAAATGTCATTGATCCTGTAAGAAGGGAAGCCGATAAAAAATCTTTTGCTCTTCTTTCGGTTAGAAGAAAAGGATCTTTATCAATATTATCAAGAGTAAAAAAATTAAAAGCGCCGAATATATCCGCAAGAGCGTCATAAGCTATTTCTTCGGCTCTTCCGCTTTCCAATAAAGCTAAAGTGTCATTTGACACAATAACAAAACGAAAATTAAAAAAATAACTGTAAAAATCATTAATTACAGAGATATCATAATAAAAATTTATTTTTTCTATCTTATTTGAATTTATTAATTCATTATAAAGGATAATATTCCCGTTTTTCGCTTTTTCAAAGTCCTGTGCGGCGCAAAGGATAATGATTTCTTTTCCGTTTCTTTCTGAGAGAAATGTGTCTGCCTTCATAATATCTTTTGACTGCGATGAACGAGGCAGCATGTCAAATAATGAGGTATTAATATTAACAGATCCTAATATAAAAACAGAAAGCAGCAAAAGAGAAGGAATTGTAATGTGAACCAGCATCCATAGCGCAGTTTGTTTTTTCATATTTGTTTCTGAATTAAGGTATTGTAAAAAGTGCGTTTTCATTTGCGTTCAGAGCTCCGGGAAAACTGTGATTGGACAAAGTATATTTTATAGTATCGTTGTTCTTTTCTTTTATCTGAATGGATCTAATGACCGTATCTCCGCTCATCATTATTGTATTAGCAAAAGAGTTAATCGCGCTGTCTGACGGGATGAGCGCAAGTTCCCATAAACCGTTTCTTTCCAGATAAAATACTTCAAAATTATCAAGTAGCCTTTGCGCGTTACCGGTAAAAACGGCGCTGATAACTTCTGCCATCTTTAAAAAAAACTCATTGCCTTGAGCGTTCAGAACTGTTCTCTGCCCTCCCTGCCTTGATTGAATCATAAAATCTTTTCCTAAAACAAGCGTTGAAGGAAAAGGATTTAATGTATCCCAAATCATGCCCATATCTGCGGCAATAATAAAATTCCCGGATGATTTGAGCGAACGGTTAAAACGAGATATAGTTTTTTCCTGTAAAAAATTTCCGCGTACAAAAGGTTTTTCTGAAAGATGCCTGCATGTTTCCCTGAAAGAAGTCATAGTCTCCAGATTTAAGCGATAATTAAAAATATTCTCCTGTTGAGAATGCAAGAATGCGGAAATAAATAAAAAAAATGCAAAAATAAAAACTGTTTTTTTCATTGTTTGTTTCCGTTTATAATCGCTTCTACTTTATCAACTAAAATTTGCGGACATACAAAACAGGATTCCTTAGTTTCATTATTATAAGCCATGTGTGTCGTAACTCCTTCTGTTGTAATTAAATCGGTTTTGATATTTTTGATTTCAAATTTTATTTTTAAACAATTTTCATATTCTTCCAGTATTGCTTTTACTGAAAACTTATCATTGTATTGAAGAGAATCAATAAATTTTATTGAAGTGCTTACTATCGGGAAAACATATCCTGACTTTATCATATCAATATAATTGTAGCCGATTTTTTCCAGCAATATACGCCGCGCTGTTTCAAAATAATTAAAATAATTTCCGTGCCAGACAATATTCGCAGGATCACAATGAAAAAATTCAACTTTTAATTCAGTTTCGGCAAAAATATTATAAGGACCGTTATCGTTTTTTCTTTTCATTTTGAATGTCTCCTTGCGCATTCTCTTCCTGCCAAAAATCAAAAAAATTAAACCATTGAAAAGGAAATTTTTTACAATAACTTTCCAATAATGAAACAAATGATTTTGCCAGATCGTTACTTCTTTGTCTCCTTTCTTTTCTTGTACAATTAAATGAAATATCGCTTTTGTGCACAAACATATTATACAGCGATTTTAAGGATAAACACTTGTTTCGAAGACCGAAAATAAAATATACAGGGTAATTTATTAATGATAATAAGTAAAATACGCCTAAAGGAAAAGGCGCGTTTGTTCCTAAGAACGGCAGCGTTATATTACTGTCTCCGGCTGCGGATGTTCTGTCGCCTGCTATTAATACTACCCCTCCGCCTGAAAGTTTTTCTTCAAGAAGAATTGCCGTTTGAGGTCCGATATCATCCGTGGAGATAATATCTACGCTTGATTGAAGGTTCAAATCTTTAAGCATTTTAACAAAATGCGCTGTTACTTTTACATCCATTATCGTTGCAGCGGGTACTTTTCTCGATACCCCTGTTTTATCGGAATATAATAAACTTCGTAATAATTCGGAATTACCTAAATGTGAAAAAACAAGAAAAGCGCCGTTCCCCCTGTTAAGTTCATCAATAAGATTTTTAATATCATCATTGTTGAATTGTATATTCTTGAGAGGAAACCTGCCACCCCAACCTTGAATTTTTTCAATCAGAGTAAGTGAAAAAGAAATTATATGTTTTAAAGGAGCAAGAGGAGAAACGCATTTTTTCGCAAGCGTAGGTTCTTTAATAAGCCGCGCTATTCTGTTTAAAAATCGTTTTGATTCAAGCCTTGCTTTTTTTGAAAATAAAAAATAAAAGAAGCCGACAGGAAAGGCAATTATACGCAGAATGATTACAGGAAATATCCTGAATAGAAAAAGAAGTAGTTTTAATTGCCATCCGGAAGCCTTCTCGCGCTGCTTAGACCAATGATCTGATTGAGAAATTCCGCCTTCTTTTTCATAAGTATAAACATCGTTTGCAATATCAGTCACTGTTTTTCCTTTTTTTTATTTTTCTGAATATTAAAACAGGCAAACGGAACAGCATGCCGAAAAACAATCTTGTAAACATCCAGCTTATGCGGATATTATCTCTTACTAATCTGAAATTTGATATTCCGTCATGAGGATAAGTTACTTTTATATTGTGAAATTCCGGCAGCACATTTTTCCAATACAGGCGAATAATAATTTCTGAATCAAATCCCATACGTTTATCAAAAAAAATATTTTTTATAGATTTAAGCGACGCTTCGACAGGATATACCCTGAAACCGCAGTGTGAATCTTTTATATCAGAAGAAAGCGTAACTACCGCCGCCCAAAATACGGAAATTTTTCTTCCTATCACTCTGCTCTTCGGAGCGGAAGAGTCAAATTCGGGATATCCGCAGATAATTTTATCCGGATTTTGTTTTGATGCTTCAAGAAAAAATTTTACTCTTCCTGAATCGTGCTGCCCGTCCGCGTCTATTTGAAGAACATGAGTAAGACCTAATTCTTTCGCTTTTTTTATTCCGGCTGTAAAAGCGCCGCCTTTTCCGGAATTTTTCTCAAGCCTTAACAGGACTACTCTCTGATTATTTTTCGCGCAATTTTCAAGATAGTTCCGGTCATCCTCAGCGTTTCCATCATCAACAAGAATAATTGGTATGCCTATATCCGCAATCTGCCTAACTACGAGAACTGCTGTTCTGCCATGACGATATACAGGTATGATAAATCCTTGTTTCACATCATCTCCGTTATTTTTACAATTCCCGATGAATAAATTATATTATCGTTATGCGAAACAAATTTAAATATTACGTCATTATTATTTTTTTCGAGTTTTAACAGTAAAGAGGAGTTCGGTTTAATAAAATTTGAGAATTTAGAGCGTTTAATTCCTGAAAGCGCGATACAGGTTCCAAAAAACCGTGACGCGAAACGCACAACCAATTCAATCTGAGCAACCGCGGGAAGAATTGGAAAATTAGGAAAATGTCCATCATAATACGGGCTGGAATCGGGAATAGAAATTTCAAGCGTTACAGAATCTTCTTTTCTTTCAAGAATTTTTTCTTCTGTTACACTGGAAAATCCGCACGGAAGATTTTTCGTTCCGTCCGCCTCCGATGTTTGATTTAAAAACAGATTTTTAATTTTCTCCATGCTCTTCTTTCCCTGCGTATCAGCCGGTATTTTTTCCAAATAACGCCATTTTTTTGGAATAACAATATTATCAAAATATTGCAGAGAGTAATTTCTCCAAAAATTGTTAATTTCTTTTTTCTCATGTCCAAAAAATTTTTCTTTTCCTTTGTCATTAAAAACAATCACAGAAGCAAGGTATTGGCGTCTGTCATATAAAGGAATCACGCTTACATCGGAGACAAGACCGGATTCCATAATTCGTTTTTCTATTTCGGCGAGAGAAATTCTTTTTTCTTCTATTTTAACAACGGAATCAATTCTTCCTTTTAATATAAATCTGCCGTCTTCCAGCAAGTCAACCGTATCGGAAGCCTTAAAACCTTCCTTGTCTTTTATATAAGGAGAAATTATATTAAGGTATCCTTCATTGTCTATTTTTAATTTTACATTGTTAAAAGGCGTCCATTCAGGACCGTTTAAGGATTGTCTCCAAGCTACGCCGGATGTTTCCGTACTTCCGTATACTTCAAGGGGCCAGAACCCGAAAATATTACGCGTTTTTTCGGCAATCTGCGGTTCAAGGACGCCTCCCGAAGTAAATATCCAGAGAGATGTTAGGTGAATATTTTCCGCTTTATTTTGTTCTACAGCTCGTTTTAAGAAAGCAGGAACTGTAATCATCATGTATTGCGTATCTGTAAAATTTTCAGTTTCTTCGGGGAAATCAATTCTGGTTCTTCTGAAAGGAACACCCGCTGTAAAAGGAAGAAGAACGGAAAATAAAAGTCCGTAAATATGATGTTGATTAACAGTCGAAAACAATTTTCGTTTTAAAAATTCTTCTCCCCATTCAGAAAGAATAAATTTATTATCATTTTCAAACTCTGTCAGCCTTTGTATTACTTTTTTCGGTTGTCCGGTACTGCCGGATGTATACATGATAATGGAAGTATCATCCGCGTTAATCTCAGGCGTTTTTTTCGAATATGCGGAATTTGCAATATCAGTATTAACAATTTCTGATATCAGGAATATATCATCTTTGGAAGATTTGACACCGATAAAATGTCCTAAATTGTCCGTAAGAATCGTAGCGTCACCGCGAATCTCGCTAATATAAGAAGGACTGATATTTGCGCTTAAAATTATCTTTTTTCCGCATTGCAGCAGTGCAGTAAAAGCAAGCAGAAAATACCAAATATCATCGCTATAAAGAAGCCATTCTGAGCTTTCTGTTTTTTGTATAGACTTGCGTAATTTCGCCGTTCCTTCCAGAAAATCGCGCCATGTTTTAAATTTGGATTCATTATAAATACCGTCATAACACACAATGTCCGTTAAAAGACGTGAATTGTTTTTAAACTCAGAAAGAGGAATAGCTTTAGGAATATTTTTTTGCACAATAATCCTTGTTAAAAATTCCATGGCAAATAGAATACCTATCAAAAGATAAGATATTCCTCCGTTATAAAAGAGCCATATTTTATCGGTGCCGTAAAAAATAGTCCATGCCGCAATGCTTCCGTTAATAATGAAAAATACGCACCATACAAAAGTAACTTTGCGGCAGTAGGCTTCTATCCTATGTTTTCCGAGCGAGCATTTTATCGATTTATCTTGCAATACAGCAAACCGGAAAATCATGTTAGGTGAAATAAACAGCGTGCTGCCGAATGACGCGAACATAAGAATGTTTATTAATAGTGGATAAAATTTTAATATAGTAAAAGAATCTGTTATAAGGCATAATACACCTACCCCGAAAAGAACAGCTGAACCGTAAAGAAATGTCGTCGTCTTTTTTACTGCGCTTTTTCGGGAAGTAAGCGAAATAAAAGCAATAAACGCGAACGATATTAATAAAAGAGAAAAATGCCGCAATGGGAGCCTGCGGATTACCAGAAAATAATACACAAAAACAGGATATAACGCTACGGAAACAGAAGTAATAATTACTAAAAAGCGCTTTATTACTTTTGTGAAATTATTCGGTATCATATTTAAATAATAAGCGGGTGCAGTAAATCTACGACATCCTGAATAGTTTTTGCTTTTTTAAATAATTCCGGTTCTATTTTTTTCGGAATAAATTCTTTAAGTTTAACCAATAGATCTACGGCATCAATAGAGTCAAGCTCCAGATCATCGTAAATCTTTGCCTCAGGCGTAACGGTATCTCTGTCAATTTGAAATTGTTCGGATAATATATCCTGTATTTTTTGTAAAATTTCATCTTTAGTCATTTTTTTCTCCTTCACTTGCAATGTAAGCGGCTAACGCGTTTACCGATGCAAAATGTTTTTTATTATCCGCATTTTCTGCGGATAATTTAATGCCGAATTTCTTTTTAATTGCGACTCCCAGCTCTAACGCGTCTATTGAATCAAGCCCTAAACCTTCCCTGAAAAGAGGAGCCGAATCGGCAATATCTTCCGGTTTAATATCCTCCAATTCCAGAGAATTGATTATAAGTTCTTTAATCTGTAATTTTAAATTTTCCATACGCATTTTTCTCCTGTTATTATATCATCTTTCATTCCATTGACCAATCGCGCGAATTTTATTATTTCGGCGGCGGACAAGTTCTTCCGGATTTTTTTCGCATAATTCATTCAAATCTTTGATAAGCAGTTCTTTGATTTTCTTCGCGGTCCAATCAGGATCGGTATGAGCTCCTTCTTGAGGTTCCGGAATAATTCCGTCAATAATATTAAAATCAATAAGATCTTTGGAAGTAATACGAAGCATTGCCGCCGCTTCTTTTGCTTTTGAAGTATCGCGGAGAAGTATAGACGCGCAGCCTTCGGGGCTTATGACCGAATAGATCGCGTTTTCCAGCATAAAGACTTTATCTCCTACACCGATGCCTAACGCGCCGCCCGATCCGCCTTCTCCGATAACTATATTAATTACAGGCGTTAAAAGCTGAGAAAACTCGCTCAAATTACGCGCAATTGATTCGCCGATACAGCGTTCTTCGGATTCTAAACCGGGAAACGCTCCAGGAGTATCAATTAAAGTTATTACAGGTCTTGAAAAAATTTCCGCTTCCTTTGCAAGACGAAGAGCTTTACGGTATCCTTCTGGATGAGCCATGCCGTAATTGCGCGTAACATTTTCTTTTAAGGTACGTCCTTTTTGATTTGCTATAATCGTTACAGGCCTCGAATCCAAAAACGCGATTCCGCCCACAATCGCAGCGTCATCTCTGAATACACGGTCGCCGTGAAGTTCGATAAAATTATCAAATATTTTATTTATATAATCCAGCGCGTAAGGTCTGCCGGGATGACGGGCAAGTTCGACTTTTTTCCAGACTGAATCGGCTTTTGATCCGTTGCGTATTTTATTTTCCAGCATTGCAATTTCTTCATCGGCTTGAATACCGGATTCCATCATAACATTTTTCAAGTCCTGAAGTCTTTTTTCAATATCATTCATACATGAGCCTTTTGCTTTTGTTCTTTAACTTTGTGAAGATCAATAAGAGATGAAATGATTCTCCGCTGTTCGTTCCGCGGAACAATAATATCAATAAAGCCTTTTTCCAGCAGAAATTCAGCGCGTTGAAATCCTTCAGGAAGAGTTTGTCTGATAGTCCCTTCAATAACGCGTGGACCGACAAATCCAACCAGCGCGCCCGGTTCCGCCATTATGATATTCGCAAGCATCGCAAAAGATGCCGTAACTCCTCCGGTTGTAGGATTGCACAAAATGACAAAATACGGAATTTTAGCTTTCTGTAGTTCTGTTGCCGCGCTGGATGTTTTTGCCATTTGCATGAGCGAAAAAATTCCTTCCTGCATTCTTGCTCCGCCTGCTGTTGTATAAAGCAATACAGGTTTTTTTTCTTCCGCTCCTTTTAAGAAAGCCCTGCTTACTTTCTCGCCTACAACGGCCCCCA
>JGI24695J34938_10002085_pt1 | contig 15669 bp, 12 predicted proteins | sample TergutCo191P3_FD_34938 | JGI IMG/M metagenome (IMG submission 34938)
CCATTAGTAATGGAAGAGCAAATGTATACATTTATAACATCCTTTAAATATATTTATGAGTACTTTAACACAAATACATGGCTTTATGCAATAGGTCTATANTTGAGGNATTNTCGATAAAAATCGCAGGCAAATATGGAGATTTTACAGGATAATTGAACGTTTTACATCAGTAAGTGGGAAAACCCCGAAAAGCCGTTCCAATGACGAGACTGAAACAGATGAACCTGTGGTTTTATTATAAATTTCCGCGACTAATTCAAGTTCCGCATCCGCTGCATCAGCATTGCAGGTTTTTGACCAAATAGCGGAGGAATAAGCGGCTTTAAAAAATCCTCTTTCTGCCAGTTCCTTAGTGGATAGTTTTGAATATTGTTTTTTCGCTGTCCCGTCTATTACAGCAGCAGGTCCNTCATAACCTATTGTAAAAATAAAATCTTCCCGTGTTAACATATATTTTCCTTAATTTAAAATTTCCATACAAAACCGATTTTCGGTTTTATAAAACCTGTACTTTTAGATAAAAAATAATGAGAGAAATCCAATCCGAGTTCAATATGAAAAATCTCATAAAGCAGNAATAAACCTGATAAACATGCATTTATGTTAAACGTCATCTTGGTATTTTCTTCTAAACCATAAAACAATGATATACCGCAGCCAAAACGGAATGTTAAAGATATCAATCCTTGAAGAAATCTTTTTTGAAAAGAAATATTCAAGTTTATTTCATTAAAAGCTACATTGTAATTTTCTACTGAAGAATAATTAATNAAATTATCCCAATTTGACGGAAGTGTAAANATATTATTAATATGAAAGAAAGAAGCGGATACTTCCAANCCTCCGTTGAAAGAACTGCGTTTTGAAGAAATAAATTCAACAGCGGCGGTAATACCTGAGAAAAATATTTTATTACCGTAATGATCATAAATCTCGCCGTACAACGGAACCAGAGGGGTAAATGTCAGTTTAGCAAAACCATCTAATGCTTTCCTGTATTTAATCACAAATTTTCCTGCTTTTGTTGATATTCCGCCTGGGTTAATAATATAAATATCATAGGTCCCTGTAATTAACTTTAAATCATCAAAAACAAGTCTTACACTTGTATCGCTATAAATAATTACATCAATAGGGTGTAGTTCATTCAAACCATTACTTAAATAAAATCTAGATTCTTCTGAAAAATTGATTCCCGAAATATTGATCACTCTTTCAAATCTTTGATCCATATAAAATTCTTTTGGATGAAAATTCGTTATTTTCGGCTGATATGCATGAAGAATTTCTATTTCTATCCATTCTGATGAATCGCCTTGAAAACCTAAAAAATCAAAAGGGGTTATATTATAACGATAACTGCCCGGTTGCAATGAAATTTCAATAAAATTATCAGAAGTTTTTTTTCTAAAAGATTCTTTATTACTATCGTTGTTAATAATTACTACTTCATATTGCATTACATTTATATCAATATCCCAGATTAAACGTTGAATAATAAAAGCTGTATTATCACTGTAATTAATAAAATATCCGCCTTCTTGTAAACTTTGCCCTTTAATCAGAACATCACGTATTAAATTTCTATTACTGTTAAGTTCCGGAATATTTGAAGTTTTATCCATAAACTCTGAAAATAAAGAACTGTTTTCATTTTCAAGAGTAAAAAGTCTGCTTGATAAAGAACGAATTTTATCATTATTTCCGGGATCATACAAAAGCGCATCTATTAACTCATCTGCTGTTATATTAAAATCATCGCGTAACACATTTATTTTAAATATTCTTTGTTGTACCTGCTCAGATTGTTCTGGATTGCTTTCTGCAAAATTTGATAAAATAAGAAGTGCTTCATCATATTTTTTTTCAATTATAAGAGCATCAGCTCTTTCCAGCTCTTGTGCGTATAAAAAGGGAATAAAAAGAAGAAAAAATATTAAATAAAAAAATAAAGATTTATTCCATGCCATATAAAACTCCGGAATCCCTGACTCTTATTTGCCCCGGGCGCGGTACATCAAGAATAAAAATATTTTCTTCTGATTGCCCGCGCTGTTCTATTTTTCCTTCGTCATTGTAGAACAATGCTTCTACCTGCCAGAAAAAATTACCGCTGTTTTCAAGAAGTGATAATTCCCTGAAAGAATAATTTAATTCTTTTATCGGAGAAGTTTGGAAAATTTGCCTTCTGCCTGGCGCCGCTTCTCTATAAATTGTAAGAATATAGGAATTAGCCCCTTCTACTTCTGACCATCTGAAAATTATACTTCTGTCAAGACGTAAATATTGTGTATTAATATATTCATTATTTGCAGGTAATCTATTATCAGGAGCTGGTAAAAGCGGAACAGAAAGCACGCGTAATTGACGCGGCTCGGCAGGNATAACAAGCCTTCCATCAACTGTACGCGCTTCCACTGTCCAATACCAAAGCCCTGCACCCATTCTGCTTATAGTGATTGTACGTTCAGGATTCATTTCCACAATAAGAGGTCTTGCACTCGGGTTTGAATTACGCGAAAGGATAAAACGCGAAACTGCAATTTCTTCTGTTGTATCCCAACGGAAAACAATCGGATTTCTAAGAGCTGTAAGCCCCGGAATTACAGTTCCAGAATCAGGAGCTAGTAAAAACAACCGCAATACTTCGCTATCAGTTTGATTGCGCGTCACTTGTACCGCTTCATTCGGTACAATCCGTTCAGGAATTTGCTCTCTTGTTATTTCAACACTCGCTGTTTGTTCACGCTCTCTTAGCAATCTGTTACGATCTGCCTGTTCCCGTGCCGCTTGCTCTCTTGCAAGTCTGTCACGCTCTGCTTGTTCTCGCGCTGCCTGCTCTCTTGCAAGTCTGTCACGCTCTGCTTGATCACGCGCCGCCTGTTCTCTTGCAAGCCTATCACGTTCCGCTTGTTCTCTTGCTAATCTCTCACGCTCTTCTTGATTACGGATAGCTTGCTCTCTCGCTAATCTATCCCTCTGTGCCGCTTGCTCTCTTGCAAGTTGTTCGCGCGCTAATTGCACAGCTCTTTCACGTTCTGCTGCCTGATCACGCTCTCTTTGTGCAAGCCTATCCTGTTCCGCTTGTTCCCTCATTGCTTGTTCACGTTCACGCTCTCTTTGTTCCTGTTCAAGCGCTGCAACTCTGTTACGCTCAGCTTGTTCCCGTGCTTTGTTATCTGTCATTGAAAAGCGGCGCGCTAAAGTCGGCACTGAAACAGATTGAGCATCTGTTTTTGCTGTTATGCGCCAATACCACTCCCCTTCAGAAAGTTCAATACCGGATAAAGAATTTTCATTCACCGGTTTATCAATTTCAAGACGGGAAAAATCAGGGCTTGATGAAACTTGAAATCTATCTAAAGACTGGTTTGTTTCCCATGAAAAAGAAAGATTCGGCAATTGTTCAGCATCAAAATCATAACGATCGGGAGGATAAATTAATTTTTGATTAATTTCATTTCTTGTTGTAAGAAACGATCTTATCTGCGACATCGGCGATATCTTACCCTGCGAATCTTTATACGAAACACCCCAGTAATATCTTCCGGGAACAAGAGTGTTTTCAATATTATCATAAATATAATAATTATTTTTTATGGTTTTTGTTATCACAGGATTGTTTAAATTTCTATCATATGATATTAAAAAATTAAATTCATTTGCTTCTCTTTCGTTATCCCACGAAAAAAATAAACTGCCGCGATCTTCTCCAAGGATAAAAGTACTCTCCATAGATGGCATATTTAAAATAAGCGCTTGTAATTCACTGTTTTGCTGTATATTAAAATAAGAAACTTGTGAAAAATTTTCTACTTCTATATTTGGAAAAACAGGCTGTACACGCCAGAACCATGTTCCTGCATTTAAATTACTTGTAATATATGATGTTCCATNAACATCTGCATTNATTTCAAAAATTTTAAAATCTTGAACAGGAGAAATCTGAAGCNGGTAATATATTGCATCCGGAATTTCAATCCATCGTAATTGAATTTCAGGATTTTCAGATATCATATTAAATGATCGTCCGCTCTGAGGGCTTAACGCAACAGGGGAAGGAATGTCAGATACGGTTAAACGCCCTGTAGTTAGAACTTTACCGTCTTCCATAGAAAGCCGCCAATGCATTAATCCGGAAAAAAGCGGTACAGTAACCTTTGTATCAAGATTGCTTACAGATTGGATAATATTTGTAAAATTACGATCTCCTGCAACTTCCAAACGCAATTTATCCTGATACTGCATATTAATCCTGTTCCAGATGAATTCCACCTGTAAAGGTTTTTCNTCCGATTTNAAAAGACGCGCATTAGGAATTGGATGTATCATAGAAACAAAAGGCTCTATTACACGATTTCCTTGAGCGTCTTCTGCAAATACTGCTCCTGCATTNGCTGTAATAACTTGCCCGTCATGTTTTATTTGCGCTGACCCTTCTGTTACGCGCAACACAAGACCTTCATCGCCGGAGGACGCGCTGAACACGCTTCCGGGGGATGCTTCAATAATCCTGTCNCCTANTGACAGAAAAACAGGNCCTGATTCTTTTGAAGAAGTGATATTTATCCCGCCGGANAAAAAATCAATTAGTAAGGGTCCTTCNTCTTTTTGAATACGGATAAGNGTATTTTCACCTAACTCGATTTGATTTTCATCAATTTTTAATGTCGCCCCTGAGAGACGTGCTATACGGATTAAATCACCGTTGTAAACAGGCGATTCATTAAAAAGCCTGTCCCAAACCATCCTATCTTGAATACGCCTCTGTACGGTATTGTATTTAACTCTTACTGTCCCTGCAGGAGTGTTATTTAAAGAACGNAAAGACATGAATAAATCTTTCTGGAATAAATATAAACTAAACACAATGCCGGCAAGACAGAGCATTGTTACAAAAATATCTAAAACGGTATTTTTTCCTTTCATTCTTCCGTACCAATTTTATATTTTTTCTCTTCTTCATTGACATCGATTTTAGAAAGATCAGGTGTTTCAATACCGAGCATTTCTCTTAATTCTGCTAAGGTCTTTGGTCCTGTAGTAACAGATACATGATTAATAACNGCAAATATACGCACAGGTTTTTCTTTTCCTTTTACAGTAACAGAAGGCATCTCTTCTGTAATAAAATAAGANCGTACAAGATTCCATGTATCTTCAGAAATTAANATATCTGTACCTAAGGGTTTATTTAAAGATTCGATTCTTGATGCAAGATTTACAGGATCTCCTATTACTGTATATTCCATACGTATATCCGAACCTAGCTGTCCTGCCGTTACAATACCGGTATTTAAACCGCAACCTATATAAATTGGAGGAGCTCCCGGATCACCCGGAGAGCGGCTTTTGTTTAATTGATAGAGAGCTTTGCGCATCATAAGAGCGGCTTTTACACCGTTAAACGCATCTTTTGCCGGGCTTCCAGCGCTGTACGCTGTACCCCAATGAGCCATTACAGCATCGCCTATAAATTTATCTACAACACCGTTTGTTTTTTCCACACATTCAACCATAGGNGTAAAATAACTGTTAAGCCAAAAAATTATTTTATCTGACGCTTCATTACCGAATATTTTTGTAAAATTTTCCGACTTTTCTGTAAAACCTCTTATATCGGAAAAAAATATAGTTGCATGCTTGGGTAAACCGCCCGGTTTGATCTCGCCGCGCATCGCTTTAACTGCGATTTCTCTATTTGTAAAACGCCCGAAAATATTAAGAGCGTTGCTCATCCTTTGGAAACTTGATGTTAAAAAACCAATCTCATCGCGGCTTTTNGGTTTTAAATCAAGATCAAAAAAACCGCCTTCTATTTTTAAAGCGGCGTTAGAAAGAATTTTTAAAGCGTTAGAAATTGATTTGGAAAAGAACCANATAAAAAGTACCGAAAGAAATAAAACCGCGGCTGTCAGATAAAGATTACGGCGTGTTGTAGCTTCAATACCTTCAAAAAGTTTTTTATATTCGATACCGGTAAGAGAGATAGCTGCTCCTATATTCATTTTTGTAAAAGCGATAAAATACTGTATCCCTTCATCATAAAATANATCCTGTCTGCTTCGAAAAGTATCCTGACGTATTGCTTTTATATAATTGCGGTTTGAAATATTAGCTCCAACCCTTACAAGTTCAAAATCAGGATGTATTAANATATCACCGTAATGATTTATTAAATATGATTGATTTAAACCGGAACTGTAACTATCNTATAAAATATCAGGTGAATATAAAATTGAAATAGCGCCTTGGGTNTGCAATTCTTGCGAAAACATCGGGAAATATAATGCNAGCAAAGGTATAGAAAAATGAGGTGTTGCATTTAAAAAGATCGATTCGCCTTCTTTCGCTCTTTGATATATTTCAGAATTAATATCGTAATAAGAATCGATAAAAGATAAATCAATATCCTTTGATAAAAAGAAATTATTATTAACAAGAAAATATTCTTCCTGACCNGGNATGGGAAAAACAAGAGCGGCAATATGTTTATTCTGTTCAAAGAAAAAACCTGCCGCCTGGCTTGCAAGTTCTGAACGCGCCCCTGCGGTATGTATTATCTGTATAAGAACCTGAGAATTAGAACGCACTGAGGAAAGTGTATTCTCCGCTTCAGAAGATATGCGCCTGTTAACTTGAAAATTATTTTCTTCCGCGCTTAATTCCAAATCCTGCCTTACCATAAAAGAAACAAGGAATGTTATCGCTCCCAGCGATAATAATACAAGAAAGGTAATAATAGTAACAAGTTTTGCGCCTATCGAAAAGCGTATAAATTTGTCGCTTAATCGGTTCTTATTATATTTGCTCATATATATATTATTGGTTCATTTTAGGTAAAACAATACGAAAAAACAAGGTAAAAAAAGCGTTAATCGGTGTAATCCGCAGATATATTCTTATCTATGATCCCTCTAGTTCCGCCCTAAAAGCGAAGCGTATTCACGTTCATAACGGCGTAATTGAGGGTGATCGGGGGCTATTGCCAGAGCCTGCTTTAANTAATAGACCGCTCTGCGTTCTTCGCGGCGGCGATGGTAAATTTCAAACATGGCGATAAGNGCGTCAAGGTTTCTGGGATCTTCAAAGAGGCTGGAACGTAAATCGCTGAGCATTGTATCCTGATTAGTCTGTAAACGGCTTCTAAGGAAAAAATAGCGGCTTTTTATTGANCCGCTAATCAAACCTGATGTATTAAGCCTGCTTTCCAGAAGATTNGAGGCTTCCTGCCTTCTGTCACTGTCGATTAAAGCGGAAATAAAGATAACGGTATATTCATTGTTGTTATTATCCCTCTCAAATAATTCACGGGCAAAGATAAGCGCTCTTGCATTATTCCCTAAACCGCGNTCCACATAAAAGCCGTCTATTAAATCTTCTACATTACGCCTGACAGCAAGAACCCTGTTTAAAAAACCCTGCGCTTCCTGCCAGCTTTCACGGGCTACAGCATCTCTTAGGCTTAAACTCAATACATCGATAGAAGAGCCGCTTGTCTGTTGGAGGCGTTCTAAAAATTCCTTGCCTTCAGTTTGATCTGCGGGGCGCGAAGAATCTAAAAGAAGCGTAGCGGCGTAAACAAGAGCTTCTTCATCGTTAGGAGAGCTGCGTAAAATCGAGCGGATGTAATTAAGAGCGGAGTCTCGGTTGCGATTCCCTTCCGATTGCACTCTTGCACGTAAATAAAGATAGGTTCTATTGTTGGAATTTATAGAAGCATAAGTGTCAAGAGTGGAATTTGCCGGTGAGAANTGCCCTTGCTCGATTTGAATGTAAGCTTTTATTAAAATAAACTCCCCNTCCCTCGGATCGGCAAGTAAAATTTCGTCAATAAGGGGGGTAGCCCGCGACCAGTTACGGTTTTCGTTATAACAAAGAGCAAGCCCTTTTTTAATTTCCATGCTGTCAGGGAAACGGGTAATTAAATCAGAATAAATGGACAAAGCCTCAGCTCGACTACCGGAAAGCCTTTTAATCCTGGCGATTCCTATTTGAGCGGGGTAACATTCATTAGAAAGATCGTAAGCTTGCCTATAAAAACCCTCAGCTAAAGTAAATAATCTCGATCTTTCCCTTGCTTGATTAGTGGCAAGCGCCATTTTTTCATGAAGTTTACCTTTAAAAAACGATGGAAACAAGGAATTCGGGCGGATAATAGCCGCTTTATCAAGGTTTTTAATGATATCCTGAGCGGAAATTACATTATCTCCGATTAATTGGTTAAGATCATAATAGGTGCTTATCAAAAAAGGGAGAATATGTTCAAAAAAATCGGTTGATTCTTCTGTCGGTTGAACAAAAACTCCTCTCTCCGCTTCCCTAATAATCCGTGTATAATTGTGTATTTGCGGAAGATCGACAACAGGAAGCTTTACAAGAGTATCAGAGTAAACAAGCCTAATTAATAAAGTGTTTATCCCGTTCATTAATCTGCCGAAATCGCCTGTCAAATTCCTTGTGCGGATAGTTTCTATAGCCTGTAACATTAAAGATAAAACACCGGTTTCAGTTAAACCTCTGATTTCTTCGGCGATACCGCTTGAAACATGATGGCGTGTATCTTCTATAACCTCATCAACAATGACCGCCGGTTTTGTCCGGCATGAAGAATTAAAAAAAAACAGAAAAATGATAAAAAGAAAACATAAAATTTTTGAAATCTGAGGACAATTAACATATTTTTGCTTAATTTTTAAGCTCATAACCTACCATAAAAATTTATCTAAAAAGAAAAAACTCAATATACAAAATAGTAACACAATGATAGTATTTAAAACAATGGAAAAAAAGAAAAAAATAGAGTTTTTTGTTCAAATCTTGATAATATTATCGGTTCTTTTATTATCGGTATCATGCCGATTTTTTCAAAACCTTAATCCTGATACATATATGAAGAAATCGACCTTTATTATATTACAGGATCAAAGGAAAACAGAGAAAATCTGAAGGATTTATTTATTTTATTAAGAAATGAGGAAAATGGCAGTGAAAGCGAATTTGCCGTTACAAGAGAGATCGCAGGAAATTTCGCCCGGTTAAAGGATTACGACAGGCTCATTCATTTTTTAAGCGCCAGAACTATTAATAATCCCGCCGATCCGTATAACGGTTATTATTACCTGATGATCGCCTACGCTTATATCCAGCAAGATTCAGAGCCGATAGCCGCCCTGTATTTTGACATGATAGTAAATAATTACCCCGATCTTATAATCAACGATGAATCTATTCATTTAATTTGTTTGCGCCATCTTATCAATTTGAACAATAAACCTCAAAGGCAGGTTTGGTATTATAAAGAATTAATTTCCAGATTTCCGGAAAAAATTGATATGGGCACAACATATTTTTTATTAGGGCAGGCATGTGAAAAGGTTGCCGACTGGAACGGCGCGATTCAAGCATACACAAATTACCTGCCTTACACAGGGACAATAATCCCCGGTTTCCCCAACTCCGAACAATACGCCCGCCAGCAGGTTGATTTCAGCAGATCTCCCAAGGATTGGACCTATGAAAGCCTTGCAGCTCTTAGATATGGAATTCAAAACGCNCTCGATTCAGGCAATGCAAGAACTCTTATGCAATATCAAGCGAAGGTAAATTTTGATGTAAGGTCTTGGCAGCAGACAGAAATAGAAAACCCGAGAATGACAACCTTTAACCTATCCCACTTTATGGGGCACCGCATAAGATACGATCCTGACCTTGACGCAGCTTCAAACGCAACAGAAGCATTTTTACGCACTACAGGTTGGACGCAATCCCTTAACACCTGGTATTTATATTTTAGAAAGATAAGGTTTCCGCAAGACCCAGAGATACACGGAAGGTGGGAGTGGGCAGGGATTTATTACGGGGAGAAGTTTTGATTTATTAACGAACAGAATCAAGTAGATCCAAAAAGTAATTTTTCAGCGTTTTTACCGAGTATTAATTGTTTTTCTGTTTCAGAAAGACCGCTTTCTTCAAGAGCGGAGAAATATCTTAATTGAGGCAGGATTGGATAATCGCTGCCGAAAATTATTTTATCGCAAAGGTTTAACGCTTTTATTACATCATAAATCCTGTAATCATAAAGATAGGGAGAAGCTGCGGTGTCATAATAAACATTGTTAAAAGCGTCTTTTACTTCTTTCATTGTTTCGTAAAATAAAATTCCACCACCGAAATGAGCAAGAATTATTTTTAAATCTTTATTGTTTAAAACAAATTTTTCTACTTTTTGTAAAGGTATATCAGTTTTTCCGGGGTAATAATTACCTACAGGTTCATTAACATGNATCATTAAAGGGATTTTTCTTTCCCTGCAAATATCTGTNATTGTTTTTGTTAGTTCTTTATCATCAATATCTATNCCCTGCCCTGCCGGGAATAATTCACCTACGCCTTTAAGACCAGCATCGTGACAGCGTTCTATCTCACGCTCTGTTTCTTTTCCCCCGGGAGGGACGACTGAAAAGCCTATTAATTTATCCGGGAACTGATTAACCTTCTCTATTATATAATCATTCACATAACGGCACAGACCTATATCACAAAATGCAAAACCAAAAACTACAGCTCTTTCAAAACCGTTTTTATCTAAAGCGGCGATAACATCTTCTGTCGCCGCAAATTTATTAACTTTACTCTGCGATAACAAAGAAAAGTACGGCTCTTTTTCTGCAAATTTTTTCCAGTTTGCAATTATATCCGGAGGCGTAATGTGAACATGACTGTCAATCTTCATATATTTTCTCCTATGTTTTACGTAACAATTCCATCGGTTTTAATTTTCCTGCACGATGCGCCGGTATCCATGAAGCGAGTACCGAACATAAAATTGCAAAAATACCTATCATTAATACCATTTTCCAGTCAATTATAATCGGAATTGTTTCAAGATAAAAGCCCGGATCGAGAATTTTTACTTCTTCGCCGTTAAAAAGCCCTGAAAAGAAACTTAAAAACTTTTCCAAAGAACGGATTAAAATGTTAATATTACCACCTATTAAAAGACCTAAAGATATNCCTATTATACTACCAATTAAACCTGTAAGGAAACTACCCCACAAGAAAACGCCGGTTACCCCGCTTACACTCCCGCCGTTTACTTTTAATACAGCTATATCTCTTTGGCGTTCTAAAACCAACATGCTTGTAGAAGATGAAACATTTATTGCCGCAACAATTACGATAAGCGCCATTATAAANAANAAGAGTTGCCTGGATGTTTCGTAAGAACTGTACTGTGAACGTAATAAATCTTTCCATGTGTTTACAATATAACCGTTTGATAAATTATTATATATTTTATATGAAAAATCATCAGCATAATTATAAGGATCATCAATTTTAACAATTAAATTTGAATAAGTATAATCTGAAGAAAAGATTCGATCCCCTCCTTTAAAACTAATTATACACCATAATGCGTCAAGCTCATTATAACCGCANGATAAAATCCCTCTAACTGTAAAAGAAGTCATTCTTGGGCTTAAAGTTCCTGTTATAGTATCTCTTACTGTCATTAAACGNACTGTATCGCCGACTTTCGCCCCGATATTTTCTGATAAAGTTTCACCTAACACAATATCACGATCTGTTACAGGTTTATTAACACCATCAATTATTTTAAGGAATTTCATACTGCCTTGATCATCCCAAAACGAAGGTTCAATTGAGCGGACTGTAACACCTGTCTTTCCTCCTCTTCCTGCAAGAACACCCATACCTCTTCTTTCAGGCCATACTCCNTTAACACCTTCAATCTCTTTTATCGCTTCAATTTCTTCATTAATAAATTGATTGAATACATCAAAAACCTGTATATGCCCTGTACCTAATTCAATATAACGATCTGTTATTCCCCTTATCATACCGTCTGCAACAATAAGAGTTACGATAATCGGTATCAAACTCACCGCAATTCCTACAGCGGCGCCGCGCAGATAACGGCCGCCTTCATGAGCTCTCGCCCATAAATATCTGATTGCAATAAAAAAAGCCACTTTAGTCTTCATATTATTCCTTATTAACCGATTAAACAAGAAACCCGTTTTCCAATACCAATTGCCTGCCTGCCTTGCTTGCAACTTTTACATCATGAGTGACAACTATTAATGTTTTTCCTCTTTTTAAAGCGCCTTCATAAAGCAGCTCCGTTACTATTTCGCTGTTTTGCGGATCAAGATTCCCGGTCGGCTCATCTGCTAAAATTATAGTCGGATCATTGATCATGGAACGCGCTACAGCAATCCTTTGTCTTTCTCCTCCTGAAAGCTGTGAAGGAAAATGATTTGCTCTATCTTCCAGATGCACATCAACCAACAGAGCTTTTGCTCTTTCTAAAGATTCTTTCTTTTTAATTCCTGCAATATAAGACGGAAGCATAATATTTTCTAAGGCGGTAAAATCTTTTAAAAGATAGTGAAATTGAAAAATAAAACCNATTTTTTTTGAACGGTACTGAGAAATTTCCTTTTCAGAGAAAGAAGTGATCTCATCGTTTTCCAAAAACACACTGCCTTCGTCCGCTTTATCCAGACCTCCTATCAGATTTAAAAGCGTGCTTTTCCCGCTGCCGCTTATACCGCTTATCGCAACAGATAAACCCTGCTCTATNTCAAAATTTATTCCTTTTAATATGTGAAGCGTTTCGGTTCCGGAAATATAATTTTTAACAAGATTTTTAACTTTAAGCAGGACTTTGTTTTCCATATCACTCATAACGCAATNCCTCCGCCGGTTGAATTTTTGATATCTTTCTTGATGCAAACCATGCCGCAGCAAGCGCTGATAAAAAACCAAACATAAAAATAATTATTACTTCATAGAATAAAATCCGGGACGGTATCTCTTTTATGTAAAAAATAGCAGGAGAAAAAACTGAAAAACTTCCTGCTCCGCCAAAACCGAATTTTCCTGCAATTAAATTAATAAATCCTATTACAGTATTAACAATGCTTTCAATAACAGAAAAAAACTGCGGTATGTTAGATGCAATCGCTATTCCGATAATAAGACCAATAAGCGCTCCAGATATACCGACTATCGCTCCGTCAAGAACAAATACAAAACGGACATTACTTTCGCTCCCTCCTATAGCACGTAACAGAGCGATTTCTTCACGCCTTTGCAATACAGCCCTTCTTTGCGCTTGAAAAATATTAAGTCCNACTACAATGAAAATTAANCCAACAAGAATAAACATAAAAAGTTTTTCTGTTCTAAGCGCNCCGAAAAACGAGCGGTTATAATCTCTCCAGCTTGAAAGTTTTATTTTATCCAAACCTTCAATATTNGAAGATATTAATTTTCTTCTTAATTGTTCTAAAATATTTTTATCATTAAAACGATTATCAATTTTTATCCCTAATTTTAAATCGCTTTCTTCATCCAATGCTGATACACAATCAATATTGATAAAAGCCCAACTGCTGTCATATTCATAATANCCNGTTCTAAAAATTCCTTTTACGGTAAATATACCTATACCGCCTTCATCTTCTTGTGCAGATAAAATACCGGTAATTGAATATATGGTTAANAAATCCCCTGTACTAACACCTAATCTTCGCGATAATTCCGAGCCAAGTAATATGCTGTTTGCATCTGAAATATCAAAATCTTTTTTGGATTGTTCCGAAGAATTTTCCTGTGTAACCCCTGNCCGATTTTCAAATTCAAGCTTTGATTTCATCGATTTATCAACTTCCAGAGTATTTTCTTTTAAACCTCTTATTAATACCGCCTGATGCCCAAATCGCCTTCCTTTTGCAAGCGCTTGAAATTCTTTAAAAGGAACTACAGCTCTAATTCCGGATATAGAAGATGCAATTTTTTGCAGTTCATCAGCTTTATCATCTTGAAATGATTCTATACGCAAATGATAAGATGATATTTCCAATATATTTTCGATAAAACCCAATTGAAAACCATTCATAACAGCGATAATTATAATCAAAGCAAGCACTCCGAAAGCGATTCCTAAAACAGATAAAACAGGGGAATTTCCGCGTCCTTTAAAAATATATCTTGAAGCAACAAANAAAACCCAGCTTTTTTTCACTTATCGAATCCTTGTTTCAGAAATTTTTCTGCCGTCTTCCCATACGGCTCTTAGTACAAGAACATTATTAAAATACAGTTCTTCGATATCTGTCTTATCATCTGTAAAAACCACACGTTCCAGCATACCGTTACGNAAATTTCTTTCTATTGTTCTTTCACCGTTTGAATCATATTCATATTCTGCAATAAGTTCAATATCTCCTTCTGTCTTTATTGTAGAAACAATTCTGTCATTTGACCATATATTTTCAATAACCCAAACAATTTCATCATTTTCATTATAATAAGTTTGTTTTAAAACTCTGCCTCTTTCATCATTTTCATAAATGATTTTTGTATCAGCCTGTACTAAAATATTACCAAAGAATTCAGGGTATAAATTAAGTTTTTGACTTTCAATAAATGAATCGTTTAAAATATTCATTATACGTCTTGGAAAAGTAATTAAAATAGTATCGTCGTCAATCGGTATATTTTTAAAAAACTTTCTTTCTATTGAACGAAGAGATAAGGAACGGTTGTAAAAGTAAAAATCCTTATATGCGATACTATATCTTTTAGTTACTGCTGACCAATCCATAACTGTAGATACAATTATTAAATCCTGATTATATTCATAATCAATTTTATTTCTGTTACCGTTCTCAAAAAATCTATATTCTGAAATTAAAGAAGATTTTTCATCATATATTTCAACAAACCCTTCTTTATAATATGATCTTACAATCTCTAAAAATTCTTCTTCCGGTTCTAAGCTCTCCGCTAATTGCTCAATACTCTCTGTTGATTGATCGCTACTCTCTGCTAACTCTTCATCGTTCCNTGTTAACTCTTCATTGNTCTCTGTAAGATATTCATTNTTNTCTTCTATTTGTTCAATATCTTCATCATCTTCTGCNGCTTCATTATAAAAAACAGCATTAACTCTCGTTCTCTTTTCATTATCTCTTAAAATCCATTGTGTCCGTCTTAATTCACCTCTTTTAAATAAAATTCTAATTTCAGGTATAAAGTTTTCCTGATAAAACGGAAGAATATATTCAGGGATTTCATCGTAACGTGCAATATCTATTGCAAGCGCGTATTCGCAACGTAAAGCGGCATACCTTGATTTCATTTCTTCGATAGCCATACCTCCTGCATTTGATCGAAACCATCGTGTATGTCTCTCAATTTCTGCTTCTCCCTGCCCAATATCAAAACCTTTGAAATTATCTAAATNTTCTGAAGAATAATCGGAAAAAATTTCTTCCATTTCCTGTGTCAAAGCGATAATACCCGCACAAAGGAGTAACACAATGATAATTACAGGGATGATTTTTTTATGCAAGGCGTGTATTATCATCCGTAGGTAAACTCCTTTACAAACTTAACAGGATCAAAATCGTCTATATCGGTATATTTTTCTCCTGTACATATATAAGCTACAGGTAATTTTAATTCAGAAGCAAGAGAAAAAACTACACCGCCTTTAGCGGTAGAATCATATTTAGTAAGTATAACCCCATCTAGGTCAACAGCAGAGTGAAAAATTTCAGCTTGTGCAATTGCATTTCTTCCTGTAGTTGCATCTAACACAAGATATTTTATATATTTTATTTTTTTATT
>JGI24695J34938_10002086_pt1 | contig 15669 bp, 19 predicted proteins | sample TergutCo191P3_FD_34938 | JGI IMG/M metagenome (IMG submission 34938)
TGCTTCGTTAGAAGCAAAAAAAGACCAAATATGTTACAAAAAAACAAACTAAAAAACCAATTATTAACCCGAAAAAAGGTCAACGTATTTCAGGACAAGACAAAAAGGGGGATTGCTGCTAACGTCCCAGCGGTTTAGCGAAGGCGGGGGGTACGATACAGTTCAGGCGGGCTACTACCTTTCATATTCCCACTACACTTTCTGCGGCACTACACCCCCGCTTGCGCCAAACCGCCAGTTAGAGGCAGTGCATTTTACTCCCATTTTTTTTATCTTTATTAATTCAATTATCAATTATTTTATTTGTCAATTCTAAAAGTGTTGTCGTAGTATTCCAATTCCTAATTGTTAGTTTACTGAATATCTGTGTTTTAATGATTTTTGAAAAATGACTTTTACTCATTTGACTTGTCAAGCGCGAAGTATAAATAACATTTTTTCCTGTCTGCAAAAAATCTACACCTTCGCGCAGACGAAGATTTGATACAACATCGTTTACCGTTGTTGGCGGCAAAATAAACCACACATCATAACGGAACTTTTCAGGTTCTGCACCAAAATTTCCAGGCGCATTTTCAACCGTTTCTGTCAAATCGTCTGCTGTCAGAACCAACGTTTTTATTTCAGCAGAAAAGTTTCTTAGAAGTTGATTTTCAATTTCACCTGTTAGCTTTAGTTTATCGCTCTCCAACGTTCCGAAAATAACATTTCCGCTTTGGATATAAGTTTTTACATCGGAAAAACCCATATCTACAAAAACTTGCTTCAACTGTTCCATTTTGATAATGTTTTTTCCGCCGACATTAATTCCTCTTAATAGTGCTATGTAAAATGTGTTCATTATTGTTGTCAAAATTTATTCTTCTTGTTTCCGTCCGCACTGTCGCCCCCGCATTGCCTCTAACTATTAAATATGCGCGAAAATAAAACAAATTTAATAAGCATACATTGTGTTGCCGTATGATTCGGGATTATTCTCTTGAGCGTGCGTATGGAAAGGCAAAAGAATGGCGGAGGATTTGTGGGGCGTAGTATGCCATTTTTTTGCGTGGGGTTGGCGCAACTGTGTTGAAGTGGGGGCTTTGCCCTACACTTTCTTTCCAAAGATAGTTTGCCACTGCTAATACAATGGCATTATATTTTCAATTGGTAACCAGCCTATTTCTCCTGTTGATTTATTTTTCGACAACAACCAGCCATTTAACTCCTCAATTCTTTCAACTAACACTCCTTTTTCAACTGTTAGTTCATTCGCTGAATAATTCCGAAGAATAAGCCCTGTTTCATAGTTTATGATTTGTTTGGGAACCCAACCTGCGTTTGAGTGGTCTGTTTTTGTACAGTAAACCCAATTTTCCCAATTTTCGTTTTCAGTGGCTTCGTGTGCTTTGCCAATAATTACTTTCTCGCCGATTATCAGCGTTATGGGATTAGGGTATTTCGTTTCGTACTCTTCTATAACAACGTAATCCAAAACATTCTTTTTCACATTCACAGAATATTCAACTCCTGCTCTTACGGCTTTACAGGTTTTGCCTCTATCTTTTTCCGCTCTCCAAATTGTATCTCATGCAACTGTCCACGCGAGGTAATGCCGCAATTTTGGCAATATGCTTGTTGGGTGTCAGCCGCAAGCCTGTCTGAGATCTAATCTTCTGCAACGCAACGCACCCTAAAACGGCTTATAACAAAACGATTATCAGGGGATAGACTAGTAGTGGTATTAATCCAACTACCCCAAGCGCCATCCATTAAACACACTGCGCCATTACTACCGCCATACCCATCTTCTAACGGCAGAAAGAGGGTGTTGTTATCATTGCCAAATACGCGACCATTTACACCATTTAAGGTTGTTTTTTCATTAGCGGCATTTGCCAAACTTTGCAATTCTGTATCTGTGGGTACACGCCAACCTGCTGGGCAAGGGTCATTAACTTTTTCCCAAATATTATCAATAAGATACCTCCTCCATAGGGTGTCGCAATTATACTCATTTACTGGGTCGGTACTGCTCCAACCAATTTTTCTATTCCACTGATACAACATACCCACACATTCAGGATTAGGAGCAAATGTATTAGGAGCATCTACGTTACGAGTTGCCCATTTAATGTTATTGATTGTTACACCTATGTCGGTTGTTTTTGTCTGTGCCATTAAAGATGATAATATGAAATTTATCACTATGTTTAAAATCAAATATTTTCTCATGCTATTTTTTTTATTGGTTTTCAAAATATTCTGATTGTGTTTTTTTTGGCAATTTTCTTACGACTTCCTCCACCGAATGTTTAATCCAATGTTTTACAGTTTCGTCGTTCATGTCACGGTTGAGAGTGATACAATTCCAATATTTTTTATTGAAATGCCAAGCTGCCTCTACGCAGTTATATTGTTCGCGTAACTCAATGGCTTTGGCGGGATTGCATTTTACCGATATGTTCAGTTCATAGTCTTTTAAAGGAATTACTGCAAACCACTTGCCAAACACTCTGAACATAAGATATTCGTCACCAAACGGCAAATCTTCGGTGGCGTTTTTTATGGAGAGGCAGTATTCGCGGAGGTCTTCGATATTCATTTTTTTCTTTTTTATTTTCTGTCTCTTTTCAATGCCTCGAAGCTGCGATCATATTTTAATTCAGACTCTTTGCTGAAAAAGCACGCAGGGAACTCTCCCGAGCGTTGATGGTATGCAACACATTCACAGCATTTTCAACTCCTGCTCTTACGGCTTTACAGGTCTTGCCTCTATCTTTTTCCGCTCTCAAATTGTATCTCATGTTACACTCTTTTCTCAAGACACATTGCTTTCTCTACAACACTCTTGGCGTTGACGCCTAACGTCTCCGGCATATTGCCGAAGTTGCGGCTTCCCAACACATTTTCCACGCGAGTCAACAGCGTGCGAAAATAACAAAATCTTTTTATAATGCTCCCCAATTTTTGAACCAAGAGTTAAAGTGTCACATTATGCAGCAATAAACTAATGGAAAAATAATAATCAGTTAGATGGCTACCAAAAGTTAGGGTACATGGGCGTTAGAGTCAGGGGTAAATTCCCACAGACCGAACGAATCCTTGCGTGAGGGATTGAAGCGGAAACCCCACAGCGCATAGTAGCGAAAAGGTGGGGCGTTGCACTCAACGCCCGTACATGCAACGAAGCAAGTAAAGCGAGGAGTTGTAGCGGAAAGCCCGACGGCGTGCGGTGGATTGTGCGAGGGCAAGCCGGCACGCCCAAATTGAAGATAGTGCTCGCAAATTAATACTCCATTGCTTCAATCTTTGTGCTATTATCTTCTTCAACCGCCATGTTTTTATACCTTTTAAATTTTTTTTCAAAAAACGATATAAAACGATGGAAAATGATAAAAAAAAATCAATAAAAAAAGCAGCAAAATACTGATTTACAGCTAATCCGTAATTCCTAATTCGTAATTCCTAATTCGTAATTGTTCTATTTCCCGATGCAGTAAATATATACTGTTGGTTTATAATTATTTAATTGATATGTGGTACAAATGCGGTACATTATATGGAGTAGAAAGAATAAATAACAGTTGAGTATCAGTAATATTAGGTGGCGAAAGTATAGTTTTTTCAATAAGAAACTATAAAAACATTTTTGAATAAGGCACTAAAAAAGCCGCTCGCGGCGGCTTTGCATTTACAGAAAGATGAGGCTAAAACAACCATTTCTTCTTTAGCTTCAGAACAAAGAAAAGGAACAAAAACAGAACGGCTACAAGGGCAATGCGCCCGCACCATATCTGGAAGTTCTGCCAGCCTGTTAAAGGCTTTCTTACCTGTTTGGCTACTTCCACCGGATAGGGCACCCGGATGGTGTCGTTGATGTGGATGGAATCCCGGATCAGCTTGTCCCGGAATAGATACCTGTAGCGTTCCATGATGAGGGTGTCGCCCTTTTCTTTTACATAAACGGAATCGTAAAGGTAAACAGAATCTCGATGCAGTTTGTCGTGGTACTCTGTTTTGGTGGTTTCTACGGGAATATAGCGCGCCTGTTTGCAGGAGTAGCACAGGCACAATGTTAGGGCAATTACGGCTAAAATTAGGCTCTTTTTCATGGTATTGTGATTTTGGTTTGTAATTTAAAGCCTGCCCGGACTTCCGAAATGTTGGCGTTTATGCCGTTTTCTACGAAACTCATGGCGGCGATGATCATGATATAGTCCGCGCCATCGGTGGCGGTCAGTTCTTTGTTGCGCAGAACACCGGACCATATTTCAACGTTGGCGATGTAGCCGGCGGTGTTGTTTTCGGTGGGGGGCGCCCAGCGGGTAATGATTTTTTCGATTGTGTTGCAGCCTTTTGAAAGGTAGGTTGCAAGGGTTATAAAGGCGGCACGGTAGCCGTAAGCCATGGAAATAAAGGTTTTGAATGCCGTATCTTTCCCGGTTACTTCTCCTTGGAATTTGTCTGCGCTGTGGCGGATGTTTAGGGGGTTATTATTGCGGAGTCCTCTTGGTGTCATGTTTTTGGGTGTTTAAAAAAGTGATTAATGATTTGATTTCTTCTTTGTTTGCAAAGAGTTGTAGTAATGCCTTTTGGACCTCATCTATGCCTTTTTCTTCCTGCTTGAGGTTTTCAAAGACTGATTTGCCTTCTACGATGACGATGCCCAGGGCGCCGATGACGGTAAAGTATGGCATTTTGAAGATTAAACTTGCGGCAACGTCGGCGATGGAGAGCATGAGCAGAAGTCCGAAGTAGCTCGTTAGTTTGGTGATGGTGCGGCGGTAGCCGTAACTGGTGCGGAGCATTTTCAGCCGGTTGGCGCGTTTTACTCCAAAGTACAAGTCTATTAGTACAGAGATAAATACACAGGTGTACAGGATGACTAAAACCGTAAGGAACGCCTTAAATTGGCTCCAATCTCCGTTTATTACTGAGGGGATAAAAAGTAGTTTCATTGTGATGTTATTTTATTGGTTTATAATGTTCTAAAAAAAAGCCGCACAGGGCGGCTTTTCATGCAAGGCAATGAATTTGATTACACTACGGTAACAAAACCACAGTAAGCGCTTGTGGCAACCTCTTTGCCGTCTTCGGAGATGAAGCCAAGGTAAACCTCAACCTTATCGCCTGCCCAGAAGGGAGAAACAGCCAGTTGTTCGGCTTCTGCAGAACGCGGAGCGCCTTCGGTGATGTAGGCGGCTTCGCCTTTTGTTGGGTTGATGGCTACTGCAATCGCTTTGTCTGTGGGCTGTGCCTCGCCGATGCCGGTGTTGTCTTCCCATGTGAGTTTGATTTTTCCGGGTACGGCTGCGGCAGCTGCATTGTTGGCGCCGGTAAGGGTACCGCGTGACACAAGCAGATTGGGGAAGTCAAGCGTGTAATTGGGGTAGGTGCCCAAAATGGCGTGCCTAACGGTGTAGGACATTGCTGCGTTAAATTCGCTTTGTCTGTGAGCGTAACGCTTAAAACCTACACGAATAACCGCAATAATGGGTTGAAGTACTGACAACGCAAGAGCGAATTTGGTGCGTTGTTCCATTTGACGTAAGGTCTGCGGATTCTTGATTGAAACCGCTTTTCCGCGCATGTAGCTGATTCCTTTCCAGCTACCGCCGACAACGCTCCCCACCTTACCGGAGAAGCCGCCGAGAATTCCTTGTTTAATTTTTCCCATAATTTTTAGTTTTAAAGGGTTAATAAATAGTTTTTATTCGAACATGGTATTGACTTGGTATTGACTTGGTACGGTGCAAACCCTACCCAAACCCGGTTCGGTTGGCGAAAATATATCAGGGAAAAGGCGTTTGTTAAAATTCGCTTCTAATGCTTTGATTTGCGCTACTTTGCGCAGATAAATGGTTGTAAATTTTACTACGTCTTTAGTTGTGTATATGGGGCGACAAACAAAACATCTCAGTTTTTTATTAGGTAAAAGAAGTGTGTGGGGTGTGTGTAAGCCTTTTGCCTAATGAAAAACTGAGACAACAACCGTAGGGCGTTAGTTTTTCATGTGCGGGTATAGATTGCTATGTTGCGGATATATTATCAAAAATATACCTTGCTGCCGGCAGGCTTCGCCGGAACGACCGGAGGGAGAGGCGTGTAATTATATAATACCTTGTGTTACTGTGATATTCAGGATTGTTTGCTGAGCGTGCGTAGGGAGAGGCAAAAGAATGGCGGAGGGTTTTGTGGGGTGCAGTACGCCATTTTTTTGCGTGGGGTTGGCGCGGCTGTGTTGACGCAGAGGGTTTGTGGGCGGTAACACTGCGGCGGCAACTTGGGGAAGCGAACGGGGGGATTTATCTCCAAATGTCCAAGATGAATAAATGGATATTTGTTGTAATTTCGCGACTGTTAAAATATTTAAAACAAGTTATATGAAATTAGAATTATTTCTCAATTTTGATGGAAATTGTCGCGAAGCAGTGGAGTTTTACGCCAAGGTTTTTAAGTCGGAAGTTAGTAATTTGATGACTTATGGTCAGGCGCCACCCGATCCTAATTGTCAAATCTCGGAGTTGGACAAGGATAAGGTGTGTTATGCCGGGGTGAAGATTGGCGACATGGTCGTTATGTTTTGCGATATGCTTACCGGTTTCCCGGTTTTGGTGGGCAATAATATTAGTCCAACTGTGAACATAGGCGATAAGGAAGAGGTCAAAAGAATATTCGATGAATTGAAGGATGACGGTGAGGTTTTAGTGGAGCTTCAACAGACTTACTTTAGTGAGTTGTATGGTATGGTGGAAGATAGATTTGGGATAATTTGGCAGATTTTATTTTATAAGTATTGAAGATTCGATGATTCGATAATTACGAAATCTCCAAATCTCCAAAATGGAGAAATGGAGATTTGGAGGAAATAGAGGATTTGGGAAAATCAATATATCAAAAATATACCTTGCTGCCGGCAGGCTTCGCCGGAACGACCGGAGGGAGAGGCGTGTAATAATATAAATTCCTTGTGTTACTGTACATTGCGGGATTATTTTCTTGAGCGTGCGGGGGGAAAGGCAAAAGAATGGCGGAGGGTTTGTGGGGCGCAGCACGCCATTTTTTTGCGTGGGGTTGGCGCGGCTGTGTTGACGCAGAGGGTTTGTGGGCGGTAACACTGCAGCGACAACGTGGAAATGCGAACGTGTATATTTGGCGAAATCCTATAATTGGGAAACGTAGGATTTGTAGGATTTGTAGGAAATGTAGGAATTGAAAATCTATTTTATTGATTTTCAAAATATTCTGATTGTGCTTTTTTAGGCATCTTTCTTACAACTTCCTCCACCGAATGTTGAATCCAATGTTTTACTGTTTCATCGTTCATGTCGCGGTTGAGGGTAATACAATTCCAATATTTTTTATTGAAATGCCAAGCGGCTTCCACACAGTTATATTGCTCACGTAATTCAATGGCTTTGGTGGGGTTGCATTTTACCGATATATTCAGCTCATAGTCCTTTAACGGAATTACGGCAAACCATTTGCCAAACACTCTAAACATAAGGTACTCATCGCCAAACGGCAGATCTTCGGTGGCGTTTTTTATGGAAAGGCAGTATTCGCGGAGGTCTTCGATGTTCATTTTGATCAATCTAAAGTTAATTCTTCTGTTAAATATTCTTGTGTATTTTTCACGGTGGAATAAAAATAGTTTAATGCCGCAAGAAAAGATTTTTGTACTTCGCTTGCCATAACCTTTTCTCCTTGAATTTCTAAGTCTTTTGTAGCACAAGCATCTCCGATTAGCACACAATTAAATCCGAAATCTTTAGCGGCTCTCGTGGTTGCATCAACACACACTTGTGTCATCATTCCACAAATTACCAAATCGGTAATATTATTCGCTTTCAGGTAGTTTAGTAAGTCGGTTTCGCGAAAACTGTTTGGATAGTTTTTGGCAATTACTTTCTCGCCGGTAACCGGTATTACATTTTCATGAATCTCAACTCCCTTTGTGTTTGGAATAAAAAATGTTGAACCCGCTCTTGTCGAAAAATGTTGAATATGAATTACCGGTAATGATTTTTCTCTAAAATCTTTCAATAACGCTTTCGCATTGATACTTGCTTCAAGACTTCCAATCAAAGAATTTGCGCCTCCTTCAAAGTAATCGTTTTGAATGTCAATGATGATTAATGCTTTTTTGAGTTCCATATTCTTTCTATTTACATAGGTTTTAACCAATTATAGTTACTACAATTTTCCTTCCGACTGCCCTATTCCGGAACTCGCACAGGTAAATACCCTGCCAAGTGCCAAGGTTCAATCGTCCGTTGGTAATTGGTATGGTTACACTTGCGCCAACAAGTGAGGACTTAGCGTGTGCCGGCATATCATCAGCGCCTTCGCAGGTATGGGTGTAATAGGGTTCTTTTTCCCGGATTAGTTGGTCAAAAATGGTATTAAGGTCCGTTTGAACGTCGGGATCGGCATTTTCGTTGATGGTAAGAGCTGCTGAGGTGTGTTTTATAAACAGGTGCAGTAATCCGACTTGCGGTAGTTTTGGCAGGTGGTGCAATACCTCATCAGTTATAAGATGAAAGCCACGTTTTTTTTCTTTGAGTGTAAATTCAAGTTGTTGAACCATTGTGCTTTTCTGGATTAGTTTCTGTCTCTTATCAATGCTTCAAAACTGCGGTCATATTTTAACTCGGATTCTTTGCTAAAAAAGCACGCAGGAAACTCGCCCACCCGCTGATGGTATGCAACACATTCACAGCATTTTCCATGTTTGCCACAAGAATATGTGCAAGGACAAACTATGGCATTATTATTTTGACAACTCATAAGAAATTATTTATTTATGTTTATGAAATTCAATTTATTGAATCATTTTATTTTTGTGTTTTATTTTGATTTTTTGATTGGCAAAGATAGTAGAATAAAAAAACTGACAAAAATTTATTTTGTCAGTTTTACATAGAAAGTAGTAGTGTTATTACTTGCCTTTTCCTGCACCTTTACTGGTGTTTGGAGTTGAACGATAATGGCGTCTTACCTTTGTACCATCATCTTTTGTATGAGGTTGAACATATACTTTCTTTTTACCTGCGTCAGTTTGTGCCATAAAAATACCTCCTTTCATACTGACAATTGTTAAACATGGATGTAATGGGATATAGTCCCACGTTTTTTTGCAAATATTGTGCCTAAATATCAAAAGATTGATTTTCTCCAAAGACGTGTGTATGACGGTGAAGCGAACGTGTATTATTTTAAATCTCCAAAATTTAGAAATTGAGATTTAGAGAAATTTCTCAAGTGAGGCAATGTAGGCTTTGTTGGGAGTGGACGTGACAGTCATTTTTTGTAACTTTTTCTTCAATTTCTTTTCTGTCTGCATCATCAAGGGCTTCTCCATTGAGTATTTTTTCTGTAATTCTTGTTCCCAATAAGTCGTCCATATTTTTAAAATATTGTTCTTTGATGTATGCGTTCATTATGTCTGTCATATAATCAAAGGTCATAATTTTTTTCGCACAATTCAACTTGTTAAAGTTGTTTACTTCTTTTCCGTGAAGAATTGGATTTCTTTCGTTGTATAGTTCATCACAATAATAGTTTATGAAATGTTCATCAAAGAAATCTGATAGATTGCTTTTTTTTAGCAAGTCGCCAACAGTATATTCTTTGGAATTATTACCTGTTGTTAGAAGTAAGTGCCTTTGGTGGTTTATTTCGGTATATAAATTTTGTTCTGTAAAATTGTAATATTCAGCAAATGCCCAAATAGAACCTTCAATAAGCGGAAGGGCTGTGCATATTGAGCTAACATACAATTCGTGTTCAAATGAATGAATACAATTGTGAAGAAGCAATGCTCGATTTGCAAATTCGGGATAAAAGTGGCTGTCAAATTTCGTTGTAATTTCTTTCATACGGTCAGATACGAATTTTTCAATGTAACCGTCTAACGATTTTCCTTGTTTATGTAGGTTAAAAAGATGTCTTAATTCAGGTTGTGTAATTTTGTGAGCAAACCATTTTAACGGGAATGTTTTCCATTCGGATTCTAATTCAGTATTATGTAATGAAAGTCGTTTAGGGTTTTCAATAATCGAAGATAAGCCCAATAAAAGAGTTTCTTCACTATTGTCAATCTTTACTTTTAGTAAATCCACTGTCAACTCTACATAAGGAAATTTTATGCTGTTGGCTATTTTTTCAAGTGTGTTATGTCTGAATACTAAATCAACATTTTTCTTATCTTTAAAACAATTTTGTTTTAGTTGTTCTATTATTTCGGCTTTGTCTGTCGGGTTGTTTGTAATTAAATGTTTGTATTGCGGCAACTTGTCGCCAATTATTTGTTCAAATAGAGTATTTTTTTCTGCTTCAATTTCTGTCGTGGCTTTCTTTTTCTTGTTGTCAAATATTTGAGATAGTTCTGGTAAAATTGCACTTGTTGTTTGTGATTCTTTGAGCAAACCAAGTATATGTTTATAATCTTCGTTGTGCGTTTTTTCGTCTTCGTGTTCTGAAAAAGACAAAACCATAATGGCTGTCACCATTATTTGTTTTGTGTCATTGGGTATTTTTTCAATGAACTTATGTCTTTGCTTTTTATTCAAATATTCGTTAAGTAAAAACTCGTCTGTCATTGCTCTGTTTATTTTAGGGTTATTGCTTAAGGTTGCCTCTAACGATTAAATTATGTGCGAAAATAAAACAAATTCAATATTCATACATTTTCTCAAATAAATAACCAAAGTAAAGAATATTAAAGCTGGTAATGCTGTTTTAATACTCATACATTTTCCCCAAAAAAAACCAAAAAAAAACCAAAAAAAAGATATTAAGGTTGGTAATGCAACGTGAGCGTAGCGAACATCGCATTACCAACACCTGCAGGGCGTTTTATTTCAAAAATATACCGCGCTGCCGCAGGCTTCGCCGGAACGACTGTAAGGAGAGGCGTGTAATTATATAAATTCCTTATGTTACTGTACGATACGGGATTATTGACTAGAGCGTGTGCGGTGGGAAAGGCAGATAATAGCGGCAAATATGGGGTGGGCATTTTGTAAATTTTTCTGTACAAAATGTTTGCGTGGGATTTGCCGCTATTTTCTGCGTGGGGTTGGCGCTGCTGTATTGGTGCGGTGGCTTCGTGAGCGGCAATACGGCAGCGCCAACTTGGAAAGCGAACGGGGAAGGCTATGCCGTCGCAATGGGGGTTCGTGGGTGGGGAGACAAAAACATGACGGCTGAATGCCGTTATGTTTTTGTGTGCGTGGTGTGCGAGGGCGTGGGGGGATGGGTAATTTGCTTTGCGGGGGCGCTTTGCCATGTCGCGGTGCGGTGGGGTGCGGCTATTTAACATAATGTCCTTTATAAGCCAGCTTGGGTCGTGCGGGGGGCTTGCAGGGGCTGGATTATAACTGCGCATTATGTTAAATAGCTTTGGGCGCGGGGACTTGTGGCGCGTTTTTTGGGTGCGGAGGGTGCAGCTCTTTGGCTTTTGCCTTCCTGCGTGGGGTTCGTGCGGTGGCGGCAAAAGACAATGTGGTGCAAGAAGGGCGGGGAAAAACGTGCCGCAAGGAGTGAGTGTGGGATGCGCGGAGGGCGGGTGGGGTTTAACGGTTAGTGGTTAACGGTTAATGGTTAATGAGTTAAAGTGTGGCTTTTCCTTTTTTTGTAGTAATGTATTTCTGATCTTGATGATTGGGATTATCGGGAAAAGTCATTGATAATAATCCTTCTTCAAGCATAGGTTTGATATAATTTAGTCGGAATTTGTATCTGTTTTTATACTCTATTTGAATCATAATCTCTTTCATATCTTGTGGATTAGAGCAAAAAACAAGAATTTGTTTTTGCTTGGCTCCTTTTTTTGCTTGGCTCCTTTTTTTGCTTGGCTCCTTTTTTTGCTTGGCTCCTTTTCTGCTTGGTTCCTGTTTGAGATCTTCTGCTTGGCTCCTTGGCTCCTTTTCTTTTTCGTTAAAATCCTCTTCAACATCTCTATATGTTATTGAGAAGATAAACTTTTCGTTATTTTGAATTTCGATTTTGTATTTATCGTAGTAAAGAGGGGCAAACTTTTTGATGTTCTTTTTTCCGGAGCCAAGTTCTTCTGCCCATTTCATTTCTCTGAAAACCTTTGTAATTAATGGGTTTTTGGTATGGGTTTCAAGGGTATCGAGCGTAACGTTTCCTATTTGCATCGGTTTTGTCCAATTTTCGGAGATCACTCTGTCGGAGAATATCAATAGTTTGGATGAAAAGGTACTTGCATATTCTCTGTGCAGCAACAAGTTAGATACAATTTCGCGAAAAAGCATATTGCGAAGGTCAAGGCGATTGATTCCTCGTTCATCCAGTGCGAATACATCGGGCATGTTTCTCTCAATGAAGTTCATCAATCTGACGTATGATTCAATCAGGTTTACACAAACCATATCGCGGTCGTTGTATCTCACATCGGGATCGGTGGGCAATGGATTCAGAAACCGTTTGTAAGTCATATTCCGGTAAATGGCGTCGGTGCGGTGCCACGGACAGTAATTCAGGATGGTTTGTTCCTTACCGAACAAAAGCACAACTGCCAAAATGTATCCCTCTTGATTTGTCAAAGGATCTCTACGCCAAAATCCTGCCGAGCGCAACATCTCCTCGTTGCTCATTTCGAGCCATGGGTGTGCAGCGTTATAAATTGAGATATGAGCACGCATTTTTTTGAATGAGCCTTCGTCCAATTCGTCCAAAGTTAAAAAGGGACAAACATTGTTTTCTGATGAAGCCTTGTTTTTTCGCAGGTACATGTTCTCAATGAGGTGGTAACTGTTTGTAATGTTGTTATCGGCGTCTCCCACCCTGTCGAAAATCTTGTTTTTAAACCTGTGCACTTGCGAACTCTCGGGAACATGAATGTAAATGATTTTCTTTTCATCAATTTCAAGCACTTCCGGCGTGAGAAAGACTACGGGATTGAACAGTTCTATGTTGTTGAGTGTGTTTATGATGTTTTTAATATGGTTGTCAATAGCAGATTCGTTTATTCCGGTTATTGAGCCATGGTCATCCACTCCCAAAAGCAGATCGCCGCCGTTTCGATTCAAAAATGCACAAATTGTTTCATAGACAAACTGCCCCAATTCGTTTTTGCATTTTTTAAACTCAACGTTGGTATTGCGCACTTCGCCTTTGGCTATTAAATCTTTTATTTTTTCTATGTTGGTCATGTTTATGACAAAATTTTGGCAAAAATAGTAAAAAATAATGGGTTTAGGATTCAAAGTTCAATGTTCAAAGTAATAAGGAGTTAAGGAGTTGAGAAGTTATGGGATTGAGGAAGCGTATAACAAGCGGCTGTGCGGCACGTTGCGTGAGCGATTGTAGCGGAAAACCCGCAGCGCATAGTAGCGAAGAGGTGGGGCGTTACACGCAACGCCCGTACTTGCGACGAAGCAAGTAAAGCGAGGATTTGTAGCGGAAAGCGCGACGGCGTGCGATGGGTTGTGTGGGGGGAAGCCGGCACGCCCAAAGGGAAAAAATCAAAATTTGTCCAGATTCAATAAAGCGTTTATTATTCTGATATACCAATAATCTACTATCCAGCATTTTTTTAATTTTCAAAATCTTACAAATTACCTTTATTGGAGATTGTGAATGTTTAGGTGGATCATATTGTTATTTTTTCTTTTATGAGTTCTATAAAAATTTGGCATGCTTTTTGCCAGCAATAAGACATTAAATATTAATGTAATATATTTAAATTTATGGCAAAAACAACAAAAAATAAAACTACTACCTCTGCCACTTCAAAGGTTCAGCAAGGTAGAAAAGCAAGTGTAGCAAGATCAACATGTAAAAGTGTTGCAGGATGTGCGCTTTCACAAAGAGCAACAAGTAAAAAAAGTAATGGAACTTCAGGAACAGGTCCAGGTGCTTCATCACAAAAAAGTAAAAGATGATAAAAAAGAAACTAAGAGAAATTAGGGATGATTCCTATCAAGCAAGTTTTACAGCAAGTACTATTAATAGACAAATTGCTTTTGCTGGCATAGGAGTTGTGTGGATCTTTGTAAAGAGTGAAGGCACTGAATTGATTATTGACAACACTTTACTGTGGGCATTGGGATTTTTTGTTGGCACCTTGGCATTAGATATGCTACAATATATCTATAAATCTATTTCGCTGTATTGTTTTTTTAAGTATCAAGAAAAGAAAATTGACAAAAAAGGAATAAATAAGGATGATGTATTGGAGGAATTTGTTGAATATAGTGCATGTTGGAATACTCCCACTTGGATTTTTTGGAGTATAAAAATTGTGTTGATTGGAACGGGATATTTCAAATTACTACATTTCATCTACAGCAATATAACAAGTCATCTATTGTAATATCAAAATAGAGACTTTTAGCAGGAATCAATCCACCTGCATGGTTCGGATTGGAAATAAAATTGAAAGATATGGCTACAAAAGTTACCAGCAAAGCAGCTGCTACCGCCGCTTCGAAGGTTTTGAGAGATGGAAGGACGAGTGCTACAAGCAAAACCGCTGCAGGAAGCGCCCTTTCTCAAAGAGAAAAAGGAAAGAAAAAATAAGCAGTCAGCTGAAAGAATCTATTCAAAAATTACACTTTTTTGAAATTGTGTAAATGAAAAACTACAAGTTATATGGCTTGTAGTTTTTTATTAATTTTGCACTGTTAAATCGAAAAATCACAAAACATTGGATATTTGGGACAAAAATAAGCGCTCAGAAGTTATGTCAAAAATTCGGTCAAAGAATACCAAGCCCGAAATGGCATTGCGTAAGGCTCTTTTTGCAAAGGGTTTCCGGTATCGTGTGAATGACAATAAACTGCCCGGAAAACCGGACATTGTTCTGCCAAAGTATAAAACGGTTATCTTTCTACACGGATGTTTCTGGCACCGGCATGAGGGTTGCAAATATGCCTATACACCGAAAACTAACACGGGATTTTGGGTTGATAAAATCACATCAAATAAGGAAAGGGATAGAATCAATTTGCAAAAACTTACTGTTTTAGGGTGGAATGTTATTACCGTTTGGGAATGTGAAATTCGGCACGAGTATAAACATGATATTACACCTTTGATTGACAGGATTACGACAGAATTACTTGCATATTCACCGGATTATCCGAAAAGAGTATCAATGAAATTTTATGAGCAAATAGAAGATCAGGTAATGATGGTTGCGGAAGATATTATTGAATATCGAGTTACACCTAAACAGTAAATCCTTTCTTGAGTAATTTTTGCAAACATTGAAAAACTACCTCATCGGTATCATAATCTCTTTCGCGTTTGTTGTTGAGGATGTCATACAAAAAATCGGTTTCTTCTTCTGACAGGATGTTATTGTTGCTGTTGAAATTTAGCATTTTTCGGATTTGTTCCAAAATGAGCAGGCTTTTATCATCGTCTGTCATTTTTACCTTTTTCAGGGATACCCATTTGCCGGTGTATTTTTCGGATTCCTGCAGCAGTTCTTCGTTACGTTGTGCAACAATATCCAAAATTTCAACACCCTTTTGATATTCTTCGTCTGCTAAAACCTTGTTTTGTCTTAATTTATAGGCGATGTTTGATACAACAGTCTGTTTGGTAATAACCTGAGTTCCGTTTAAGCAAACAAGTATTTTTCTTTTGATTTTTATTTAATTGGCTGAAAGCCAATAATATTATAGCCCAATGGCAACGCCTTGGGTT
>JGI24695J34938_10002090_pt1 | contig 15656 bp, 7 predicted proteins | sample TergutCo191P3_FD_34938 | JGI IMG/M metagenome (IMG submission 34938)
AATACCTTAGTTTCGCGGCCTTGGTGGAACTGGTAGACACGCTAGCTTGAGGTGCTAGTGCCGAGAGGTATGGAAGTTCGAGTCTTCTAGGCCGCAGAGTATTGGTTCACGGAAGCTTCGAGTCTTCTAGGCCGCATTAGTCTATAAATCCATACGTTGTATGGACTTATAGAATTTAAAAAAGTATAAATCTAAACGGTATATCAAATTTTTGCTAAAAAAGCCCAATGTGGGCAGCTATTTTGATCAAAGCATAAACAAAAGATGGTATCCTTATCAGCAGTTGAAATAATAATAGTTAAGGAAGAATTAAAAGGAACGAAATTGGCAAAAAAAAGGACAGAAATAACCATACATTCCTCTGCTGCGGAATATCTTACGTTTGTTGCGGCTACAGGTGATAAAGCTGAGAGCGTTGAGATGCGTTATCAGGATGAAAATATCTGGTTGACGCAAAAAATGATGGCGACATTATATGATGTGAGCGTTCAAAACATAGGTCAGCATATAAAAAAGATAATTGATGATGGAGAATTATCTCTTGATTCAGTTATAAAGAAATACTTTATAACTGCCGCTGACGGCAAAGATTACGACACAAATCACTATAATTTACAAATGATAATAGCGGTGGGCTTTAAGGTGAATAATGACCGTGCTGTCGGTTTTCGTAAATGGGCAGGACAGATCGTTAAAGACTATACCATTCAAGGCTGGACGATGGATGTAGACAGATTAAAAAAAGGTCATATGTTTACAGAAGATTATTTTGAACGGCAACTGCAACAAATCCGTGAAATACGATTATCTGAGCGCAAATTCTACCAAAAAGTGACGGACATCTATTCTACAGCATTTGATTATGATAAAGATTCGAAAACTACCCAAGAATTTTTTAAGCTTGTACAGAACAAGCTTCATTATGCTGTCCATCGACATACAGCCGCCGAGATAATAATCAATCGTGCGAATGCAAAAAAAGAGTATATGGGGCTTTCGACTTGGGAAGCAGCACCGCATGGTAAAATAATTAAAGCAGATGTTTCCATTGCCAAAAATTATCTTAATGAACAAGAAATGAATTACCTTGAACGTATTGTTTCTGTTTATTTAGATTTCGCAGAATTGCAAGCCGAGCGAAAAATTCCAATGTCTATGTCAGACTGGGCAGTACGCCTTGATGGGTTTTTAGAATTCAACGGTAATGAGGTTTTGACTGGTGCCGGCAAAGTATCACATGAACAAGCTAAACTTCATGCAGAGACCGAGTTTGAAAAATATCGAATAGTTCAAGATAAACTGTTTGAGAGTGATTTCGATAGATTTCTTCTGAGTCTTGAACAACATACCAAAGATTTAATGTAACCTAAATATCTGTTCATTTACCGGAATTGACAAAATTTGCCTGATAATGTAGCATTATTCTGATTTGGGGGCAATATGAAAAAACGGGCGTTGATCAGCGTATTTTATAAAGACGGCATTTTGGAACTTGCCTCTTTTTTAAACGAATCCGGCTGGGAGATAATTTCCACAGGCGGCACGTCAAAATATCTTCAGGACAATAAAATCCCTGTTACCGATGTTAGCGTTGTGACAGGCTTCCCGGAATGCCTGGACGGGCGCGTAAAAACCCTTCACCCGGCAATTCATGCGGGGATTCTCGCGTGCAGGGATATAAAATCCCACATGGATACCCTAAGCGCCCACAATCTTGGATCCATCGATCTTGTCTGCGTCAACCTCTACCCATTTTTTGAGAAGGTTAACGAAGGCCTCTCGCTGGAAGACACAATCGAATTTATCGATATTGGCGGCCCCGGCATGCTGCGTTCCGCCGCAAAAAATCACAAGGACGTAATTGTTCTTACAGACCCCGTAGATTACGCAAAAGTAATTGAGTGTGTAAGAATCGGAACCATCTCCTACGAATTCAAAAGATATCTCGCGGGCAAGGTTTTCAATCTTACCTCCGCCTACGACGCCGCGATTTCGCGCTTTCTCTTAGACGAAGAATATCCGCCTTTCCTTTCGCTCTCATTAAAAAAGGGGCAATCTCTTCGTTACGGCGAAAACGCCCACCAGAGTGCCTCCCTTTATGTAAACACAGATCTTCCCGGCGCTCTTTGCGGTATGGAACAGCTTAACGGAAAAGAACTCGGTTACAATAATATTAAAGATCTTGACGCTGCATGGAAGGCAGCCTGCGCCTTTGGTTTAAAAATTGACGGGACGCAGCCTGCGGGCGAAGATGATTTAAAACAGTTTATTCCATCCGCCGCGAAAGGTTTTAAAATCTGCTGCGCAGCAGTTAAGCATAACACACCCTGCGGAATTGCCTTAGCTGATAATCTTCTCGATGCTTATACAAAAACCTATCATTGCGATCCTGTATCGATATTCGGCGGGATAATCGCGTGTAATACAAAAGTTGACGAAGCTACCGCGCTCAGGTTAGGTGAATTATTTTTAGAAGTAGTCGCAGCTCCCGATTTTAACGACAAAGCTTTAGAAGTATTAAAAAAGAAAAAAAATCTTCGCGTAATAAAATTAAAAAGAGCTCCTTTACAGCCGCTTGAATACGTGTCCGTAGACGGCGGCGTTTTGGTTCAGCAGACCGACAGAAAATTAATCGAAAAATGGGAAGTTGTAACTAAAACTCAGGTAGAAGAGCGCGATATTGATGATATGATCTTCGGCATGAGAGCAGTTACCTTTGTTAAATCGAATGCGCTTGTTGTTGTTAAAGAATTGTCCGCGACAGGCATTGGAGGCGGGCAGGTTAACCGCATTTGGCCTGCAAGGTTTGCAATGCACAGGAGCGCGGATACAATATACGCCGCCTCTCAGGAAACCGCCGACACAGGCGGCAGCCCATGGAACGATAATGACGGAGCGAGAGTTCTTGCCTCCGACGCTTTCTTCCCGTTTACAGACATAGTTGAAGAAGCGCATAAAGCCGGGATTAAAGCGATTATTCAGCCGGGCGGCGGAAAAAACGATCAGCTTTCAATCGATGCCTGCGACAAATACGGCATTGCCATGGTATTTACAGGCACACGCCATTTTAAACATTAGTAAAAGTTAGCTGAAATATTTAACAGCGCCTGAGAATATATCCATTTCACGGATATTGGGTATATTTTTATACAAACCATTCTCAAAGCGTTCGTTATGTGCCATGCGCCCAAAGACTCTGCCGTCTGGTGATGTTATTCCTTCTATCGCGAAGGCTGAATTATTAGGATTAAATTTTATATCGCTAGAAGCGCTGCCTTCAAAATCTGCATATTGGGTAGCTATTTGCCCATTAGCCGCCATTTCACGGATAATTGTTTCGTTAGCTGCAAAGCGTCCCTCGCCGTGGGAGATGGGTACGATATAACTGGAACCAAGTTCTAAATGAGAGAGCCACGGCGATTTATTGGAAACAATTTTTGTGTTTACTAAAGTAGATTGATGCCGTCCTATAGTATTAAAGGTTAGGGTAGGGCTCGTTTCTGTCATGTCGCGTATTTCGCCGAAGGGAACAAGCCCAAGTTTTACAAGCGCCTGGAAACCGTTACAGATACCTGCAATTAGCCCGTCTCTTTTTTGCAAAAGATCCATTACCGCCTTACTGATTATCGGGTTTCGCAAAAATGCCGTAATAAATTTGCCCGAGCCGTCGGGTTCATCTCCGCCGGAAAATCCGCCGGGAATAAAAACAACCTGCGCTTTTCTTAAGATTTTTTCAAAGGCGATTACGCTTTGGGCGATGTCAGACGGGTTTAAGTTGCGTATAACAAAAACAGATGCTTTTCCTCCGGCTCTTTCGACGGCTCGGGCGCTGTCATATTCAGAATTTGTGCCGGGGAATACAGGGATTAAAAACAATGGCTTAGAAATTTTTCGAGAAGAGTTCACACGGGTCGCAAACCGAAGGTTTGAAGGAGGATTGGTAAAACAAATATTTTCTACCTTACTATTTTGTATTATTTTATAAGGATACACTGGCTCCAGAGTGTTTTCCCAATCTTCTTGCACCTTCTCTAAAGAAATCTCGTAAGTAGGAGTTTTAATTATATACTCAGCAGTAGTATTTCCTAAAAATGCGAAATTAATCCTCCGTGCCTCCTCCGAACCGTTGGTTCGATGTCCGTGTGGTATCTTCTCCGAAAATTCCACCACAAAGCCGTTAAAGCCGCCGCCTGTAAACAATTCACTCTCAGCTTTAAAACCAATATGGTTTCCAAAACACATTTTAACTATGGCTTCCGCGCTTCCGCCGGAACCTACAGCCCAGCACGATAATATTTTTCCTTCTTTTATTAATTCTTCTACAGCGTCAAAATATTCACATAACGCGGAAAAATTGCTGCTTTTCTCCTGGCAGATTTCAGGCGCTTTTAATAAATAAACAAAGCTGTCCGCTTTTTTAAACTCTGGCGTAATAATATTGCCAAGTTTCGCTGTACTTACGGCAAAGGAAACTAAGGTAGGAGGAACATCGATATCCTCAAAGCTTCCTGACATTGAATCTTTCCCGCCTATTGCCGCAAGCTGTAAACCAATCTGAGCGTCAAGCGCGCCAAGCAGGGCGGAAGCGGGTTTACCCCATCTTTTAGGGTCTTCACGTAACCTTTCAAAATATTCCTGGAATGATAAATACGCGTTTTTTCTGCTTCCACCCGACGCAATTATTTTTGCTATTGAATGAGTAACGGCAAAAACAGAACCATTGTATGGGTTTATTTCCGAGACTTCCGGGTCAAAACCATAAGCCATAAGTGAACAGGTTTGCGTTTCACCGTTTAAAACAGGAATCTTTGCAGACATCGCCTGAATTGGCGTTAGCTGATATTTACCGCCGAAGGGGGAAGTAACAGTTGCCCTTCCTATGCAGGAATCAAAGCGATCCCCTAAGCCCTTCTGGGAACAGATGTTTAAACTGCCTATAAAATGCAAAAGATCTTCTTTGCTGACAATAATATTTTCTTTGCCGTTTTTTAAATCCTGTTCATTAAAATTTGCAATATGCGCGCTTGCGGATTTTTTCGCTCCGTTTGAATTTAAAAATTCGCGCGATAAATTAACAATTTGTTTGCCGCGCCACTTCATAACAAGCCGCGGCTCTTTTGTAACTTGCGCAATAACGCTTGCTTCCAGATTTTCGTTAGCTGCAAAAGCTATAAACTTTTTTACATCTTTTTTCGCGACAACAACGGACATTCTTTCCTGGCTCTCGCTTATGGCAAGCTCAGTGCCGTCAAGTCCTTCGTATTTTTTCGGCACTTTATCAAGGTCTATTGTTAAGCCGTCGGCAAGCTCTCCGACAGATACGCTAACTCCGCCCGCGCCAAAATCGTTACAGCGTTTAATAAGCCGTGTTACTTTTTGGTCTCTAAAAAGACGCTGAAGCTTACGCTCCTCTGGCGCGTTTCCTTTTTGAACATCCGCGCCGCAGCTTTCAAGCGAGGAGAGCGTATGCGATTTTGATGAACCTGTAGCGCCGCCTATGCCGTCGCGGCCTGTTCTGCCGCCAAGAAGTATAACAATGTCACCGGCTTTAGGAACAATGCGCACAACATTTTTTAAAGGAGCGGCTCCGATTACAGCTCCAATTTCCATGCGTTTTGCTGTGTAACCCTTATGATAAATTTCATTTACAAGACCTGTAGCGAGCCCTATCTGGTTACCATAGGAACTGTAACCTGCGGCGGAGGTTCTGCAAATTTTTCTTTGCGGCAGTTTTCCTTTTCTTGTAAGAGAAACGCTCTCTAATGGATTGCCCGCTCCCGTTACGCGCATAGCCTGATACACAAATGATCTTCCGGAAAGCGGGTCTCGTATCGCGCCGCCAAGGCAGGTCGCCGCTCCTCCAAATGGCTCAATTTCTGTAGGATGATTATGCGTTTCGTTTTTAAACATCAAAAGCCAGTCTGTATCTTTGCCGTCGATGTCAACTTTTATTTTTACAGAGCAGGCATTTATTTCTTCTGATTCATCCAGATTTGGAAGAAGACCTCTTTGCTTTAATACCTTTGCTCCTATGGTTGCCATGTCCATAAGCGTTACAGGTTTATCTTTTCTTCCTGTCTCTGCTCGCAGCTTTAAATAGTTTTCGTAGCTTTGGCGGATTTTTTCATCGTCAATTTTTATATCGTTTAACTCTGTTAAAAAAGTTGTGTGGCGGCAGTGGTCAGACCAGTAAGTATCGAGCACGCGAATTTCTGTTACAGAGGGGTCGCGTTTTTCTTGATCTCTAAAATATTTTTGGCAAAATTCCATGTCGGATAAATCCATCGCAAGGTTCATTTCCTTGCGCAGGTTTTCTAAGCCGTCGTTGTTAAATGAAATAAAACTATTTAAAAAAGCGACGTCCTCAGGCTCCGGATATTTTTGAATTAAGCTCGCAGGTTTTTGCATTCCCGCTTCACGGCTTTCCACAGGATTTATAAGCCATGCTTTTATTTTTGCAAAATCATCATCGCTAATATCACCGTAAAGCGCGTAAATTTTTGACGAATGAATAATCGGCCTTTCTTTTCCCGTCGCGAGCGAAATGCACTGAGCGCAGGAATCTGCCCTCTGATCAAACTGCCCGGGAAGGAATTCAACGGCAAAAACGCGCTCGGTATTTAAAGAAGGGAGGGTTTCGTAGATTAAATCGACAGGAGGCTCAGAAAAAATGGTATTTTTCGCGTTTTCAAAATCAAAATCGGTAATTTTATCCGCCAAATATCGATTTATGATGCGCACCTTGCTGATTTTTTCAATTTGAAGCCCAAGACGTAAATCTGAGGCTGCCGAAGCCGCTTCTTCCGCGAATTCGCTTCTTTTTTCGACGTATATCTGAAAAACACCCATGCCTGATTATAAATAAGAAATAAGAAATAAGAAATAGCTTAAAGCTTAAAGCTTAAAGTAGCAGGTATAGTAGCAGGTATAGTAGCAGCTACATTAGCAGCTACGCTAGACGCTAGACCGTAACTTTTTGCCTATTGAATAACTTTAATAGATATGTATAATGAAAATATGTTTAAAAAAGTCGTAATTTTAATAATTTTTGGAGTAATTTTACTTCAATTTGCATATTCTCAGGTTAAAAATGATATGATCCTCGTTCAGGGCGGTACTTTCGTGATGGGCAGCCCCGAGGGCGAAGTTGGAGCGAACCCCGCAAACGAAAGCCCTGTACACACAGTTACTGTAAAGTCATTTATGCTCGCAAAATACCCGGTAACGCAGGCGGAATATCTGGATGCAGTCGGTGTAAATCCCAGTATTAACAAGGGTTCCTTAGATATGCCTGTCGATAACGTTAGCTGGAATTTGGCGGTTGATTATTGCAACAAGCGAAGTGTCAAGGAAGGACTCACTCCTGTTTACACCATCGAGGGGAATAATGTTACTTGGGACAGGAGCGCAAACGGTTATCGCCTCCCCACAGAATCAGAATGGGAATTCGCATGCAGAGCAGGAACAAAGACGCCGTTTTCATCCGGCAATTCGATGGATGAAGCGGGATGGTACAGAGATAATTCATTTATAACTCTGGAAAGCGGCGCGAGAAACCGTTCCACATATCCTGTCGGACAAAAAAAAGCAAACGCCTTTGGAATTTATGACATGCACGGTAACGTACTTGAATGGTGCTGGGATTATTTTTCACCTTACACAGCCGATGCAAAAAATGATCCGATTGGTCCTGATAAGCCGATGCCGGGAAACACATGGCGCGTTTACCGCGGCGGTTGTTTTGATTTTATCGCTTCTCAGTGCCGCAGCGGTTACCGCTTCAGACAGCATCAGAATTTTAGAATGTTCTATATGGGTTTTAGAGTTGCAAGAAACGCGCAGTAATAGAAAATGAGCGGCAGTACAAAAAAAGANAGAATAAAAGAATTAGAAGAACTCATATTAAAATACCAGAATTCCTATTACAACGCAGAAGCAGAAATATCAGATGCAGAGTTCGACGCGCTTTGGGATGAATTAAAAGAGTTATCGCCGCAAAGTGAAGTATTAAAAAAAGTCGGAACAGGGTATTCTGTTGACGGTTTCCCAAAAGCAAAGCATTTAATTCCCATGGGAAGTCAGGATAAGGCTTCAAACCCGCAGGAATTTATAAAATGGTTTGACAAGCAAAAAAATAAAAAATTCCTTGTTCAGTATAAACTCGATGGCGCAAGCCTTGAACTGCAATACGAAAAAGGCATTCTTGTCCGCGCGGTAACAAGGGGCGATGGAAACAAAGGCGACGACATTACAGCTAATGCAGAAAAAATGCAGGGTGTTGTTACAAAACTGGAGCTTACATTTACAGGCGGCATCCGCGGCGAAGTTATAATGACTCACGAGGTATGGAACAATAAATACCAATCCAAGGCAAATTGCCGCAATGCAGCTAACGGCATTATGCGCAGGAAGGACGGCGAAGGCTGTGAAGATTTAAGCTTGATTGTCTATGACGCGGCGGCAACAGGCGACGATGCTTTTTTTAAAGACGAAAAACAAAAATTGACATGGCTTAGTAAAAAAGGCTTTAACACAACAGAAACAGTTTCTTTTTGCACTGCGCAGGAAATAATAGATTACAGGGATGAAACTGCAAAAAAAAGAGATAAGCTCCCCTTTGATATTGACGGTCTTGTTGTAAAAGACATTGAACTCGATATGGACGATCTTCGCAAGGCGCGCCCGGAAAAACAAATTGCTTTTAAATTTGAACTGGAAACAGCATTCAGCATTTTACGCGAGGTAATATGGAGTGAGTCGGGCGCGACATACACACCGATTGGGGTTGTAGACCCTGTGCGTCTTGCCGGTACTACTGTAAAACGAGCGAATCTCAATAACCCGGGTTTAATTCGTTCCATGGGTTTAAAAATAGGCTCGACAGTTTCTGTTGTAAAGCGCGGCGAAATTATACCAAAAATTGAGGGCTTGGCCCCTGTTTCTAAAGAAAGCGAATTATCAGAAATTATTTTTCCGGGTATTTGCGCAGTTTGCAAAACAGAGCTTGTAGATGCAAACACAAGACTTTATTGCCCAAATCCTGAATGTCCAAAACGCCTTTTACACCGCATGGAAAAATGGGTTTCTGTTCTTGATATACGCGAGCTTGGCGATAAATTGCTTGAGCAGCTATTTGAAAAAGGCGTTACGCAAATACATCAGCTTTATGAATTAAAAGCGGAAGAACTTGCAGAGTACGACAGAATGGGAGAAATTTCTGCCGCAAAAGTGGTACGGCACATTCAGACAAAACGTAATTTAAGTTTAGCGGTTTTTGTCGCAGGTTTTGATTTTGAAGGTGTTGCAGAAACCACAATAGAAAAAATCGCTCTTGCCGGTTTTGACACTTTAGAAAAAATCCGCGGCGCAAAAGTAGAAGATTTATTTGCTATTTACTCTCTTGGAGACATAACGGCAAGAGTAATTACCGAAGGCTTAAAAGAATGTGCGCAGGAGATGGACGCAGTTCTTAAAACGGGAATAATTGCAATTACAAATCCGCCTGCGGACAGCTCTTCGCAGCCACTGCGCGGAAAGTCATTTTGCTTTACAGGTGAATTAAAAACCATGAAGAGGGGAGAGGCGGAAGAAAAAATAAAACTTCTGGGCGCGCAGGCAAAGGCATCTGTTGTTAAGGGCTTGTCTTACCTTGTTACAAACGACCCCTCATCAGGCTCTTCCAAAAATAAAAAAGCAAACGAACTAGGCGTTAAAATTATAAATGAAGATGAATTCTTGGTTATGTTAGAATCTAATAATAAAAATAAAACAAATACCTTACAAGGTGAACTATTTTATTAAAACTTTAAAAAACTGCACATAAGAATAAAATCCTCCGTGCCTTCGTGCCTCCGTGTGAACTCTTATTAATCCAATGAATTTTGTAAAGTATAATAATTTTCCATATTTTCAAATTTTTCGCGTACCTTTTGCAATCTTGCAAGTTCACGTTCTATCGTTCTTTTGTAATTCAAAGTGCCGTTTTCTATCCTGTAAGCCTCATCAACCCAGAACTGAACCTTTGGAAGCTCTATCCACCTAAAGCGCCTGTTATTCGCTTTTTTTTGCCAAATAAGAACCTCATCCCAGTAAACAAGGGCAGTGCGGTAACATCTTTCGGCGGTTTCTAAACTATCAAGGTTTTGCTCCTTAAAAGGCGCATTGTAAAAATAAGCGACGCGTTTATTCCATTTGTTGCCCAAAAACATGTATTGCTCAATCAACTTGATGTTAAGATGCATATTAAAAAGATAGCGGTATTTTTCCCATTGATTCTCATCCTCGATAAAGGCAAGCGCGTGCAAGGGATTAGCAAAGGGTGCTTTTATCGCCTGTTCAAGCCAGTAAATATTTTCCATGCTGTCGTCGGGGTATTGAATATAATGCACATGAAAAAGCCTGTAATACTGTTCTTTGTAGGTAACAAAATACGAGTTCGCGGGAATCGCTATGGCAAAGAAAACGAAGAAGACCGCTGTTTTTAAGATTGTTTTCACTATGCCTTAAGTATCGGCATTTGGGAGATTATGCTCCATACCTGAGAGGCAACTTCCTCAATTTTTGCAGAGGCGTCTATTATCTCGACCTTCGCTCCCTGTGACCTATAGGCACTCGCTGCGGAATTGTATTTATCCCTTACTTTTTCCTGGAATTCCACATATTCATAAATTTCAATTCTTTCGCGCCCCTTCATTCTCTCTATGGCGATTTTGGGGTCTATGTCCAGAAAAATTGTCACTTCAGGAGCCGGGAAGTCCTTGTTCAGCTTAATTGGCAGCTCATCGCCGCATTCTATACCCTGGTAAACAAGGGAGGAAAGAAGGTATCTATCACTTATTACAAACTCACCCCTGTTTGCATGCGCTAAAATACCCTCAGGGCCGTTTATATGCTCGTTTCGGTCAGCGGCAAAGAGCATGGCAAGCGTTTCCGGTTTTAGAGGGTTTTCACCCTTAAGGGCATCCCGTATCAGCCTGCCAATATTGCCGCTTGTAGGCTCGCAGGTGGGGTAAAAAGGGGTCTTTTTCTCTTTTAGCCTGTCACATAGTATCGATAATTGGGTAGTAGTTCCGCTGCCGTCGCCGCCTTCAAGGACTGCAAAATTGGGTATTATGATCATTTATGCAAAATAATATCATTTTTTTTGTTACCTGTCAGCTTTATTTTCCTTATAAAAGTGGTATAATTATAGTAAGAACATAGTAAAAGGGAAAAATTTGTCAAATTTTAACGTAAAGGACGGGAAAAAAAGACCTCCCCGTTCGTTCTACTTTAAAATTCTCATCTTTTTTGGGCTAATCGCCGTTTCCGTGATAGGTATGATGCCTTTACAAGCTGCCCTTGGCTATGGGATGGGGTATATACGCGACAATTTTATAAAAAAAGCGGAAGATTTAACCGGATTAGAGATTCAATATTCGTCAATTCGTCCTGTTCTTTTAAATTCATTTGATATCAGAAACCTAAGGTTTGAAAAAGACAATAAAAATTTTATAACGATATCTCATATAAAAATAAAATATTCCATTTGGCAATTACTGCGGAATAAGAAAAATTTTATACATACGATTATTATAGAAGATCCGGTTTTTGTAATTGACGCGCAAAAAGATAAAGAAACTTTTGAGCTTTTGTCATCCTTGTTCAAAAAAAATGAAACCATTGCTCTAGAATCAAATGGCAATATAAATATTTTTTCAGAAATTTTGCCGCGTAATGCGGATTATCAGATACATGACGGTTATTTTTATCTTATAGATAACGGGACAGAGTACAAAATAGATAACGTACATCTGGTTATAAAAGAGGAAAACAAAAATATTTATTTAAACGGCTCATTCAGCACGTCTTATAATTTTGATTCTTCATTTGATAAAAGAATTATTTTTGAAACTGATGTCGGCATTAACGGAAGAATCGCGACCAGTTTAGAAGCGGGGAAGGCTGATATTAGCTTAAATAATACTCTATGCTCCCAACAGGAAATACTTAAAAAGAATGTTTCATTTTTTAACCCTCAGACAAATTCTGTAAAAAAACAGGCTCCGCTTTTTTCCATTAAACATTTTGACGTTAGACTTGATTTTAATGAAAAGCTATTAACGGCAAGCCAAATATACGCTAGCGCGGAATCAAATTATAATGTTCAATTAAATACAGATTCAGGTTATGTTAGTGCTGATTTTAATTTTAATAAATTCAAGTTCAGCGAATATATCGATTTTTATGAAGACATTGAACACCTTACGAATGTCCTTTTATCGGAAATTGACGGCAGCGCTTCTTTTAATTATGAAAACCCATCTTCCTTTGTTTATAACGCAAATATAAAAAGCGGCGATACATTAAGAGCGCAAAGCAATCCGCTTACCGACGCTTTTTTAATTAACGCAGTCGGCAGCAGTAAAGGCGTTAATATTAAAAATTTAATGCTTTCTTCTTCTGCGGACACAAAGAGAAGAACAAACCTGTTCCAGGGAAAAATGGAATTTGCAGGAGATATTAATTTTAATAAATTTAAAGTAAACGGAAATATGGCATTCGATCGTTTCTCCTTAAGCGGGAAGAATTCTGCAGACGCGGTTTTTAATATCTCGTCAAATAATAACGAAATTAAAATTCAAAGCAGCGTTATTAGAACGGCGAAGTCGCGGATAAATGAATTTAAGGTAAACATTTTTCCTGCTCAAAAAGATATTGCAATTAATCTTTCCTGCTTTACAGGAGAGGAAGGCGAAGTTGCAATGGATGCGCTGTATAATAAAAATCAGGAGCAGCTTGAAGCCTCACTTTCGTTAAGGACGCTTTCAATTTATGACATAGGAGAGATTTTAAGTCCATTTACAAATATTATGCCGGCTTCTTCCATAGGCAATGATAACTTAAAAAAATCATTTGTTAATGCCGATGTTTTCGTACAAACAGACAATAAAAATATCATTTACAGCGCTCCAAATATCTCGTTAAATTACGGTGAAACAACGGGAAAATTTGCTGTCTCGGGAACAGATAAGCGTTTAGTTTTAAGTGACGGCGTTTTTACAATAGATAAAGAAAATGAACTGCTTATATCTTCGGATATTAACTTTTCCAATCCAAAAGATCTGTTCTTTAAACTAAACGCAAGTTTTAAAGATTTATCATGGAATATTAACGGGGAGGTTCTGGACAGATCTACGCTGATTGTGCGCGACCCGAATGGATTAAATATTTACGGCAATACCTCAGGGACAGGAGAGTTATCGGGCTATATCGAAGGCAAAGATTATCCATTCCTTATAAATTCGCAGACTGTTTATCTTAATTTTTACAGTTCCCTGCGCTTTACGTCGCGGGATTTCTGGAATCTTACAATAAGCCAATTCAACATGAGGGACAGTAATACAAATAACGGAGACGTGTTTTTCATGGTTTCCGGTTCTGCAGACCAGAACGGCGCAGGTTTTAGGGATATAAAATACACAGATTCTATCGGAACGCTTGCCGGAAACGCGGATTTTTCATGGGATCCAAAATTCTCATACATGAATTTCCTCGTAAATATCAGTGACGGAAGAGCTGCAGGCGAACATTATTCTCTGGAAGGCACTCTAAGCAATGAGAACTTTAAAATAAACGCTTCAGTTTCTGAACTGCATGTTAATCGTTATATAAAAAATAAAAATCCGCTGCTTGTAAGCGCAGATCTGGATATGACATGGGATTCTATCGAAAAATTTAATGCAGATATCGATATTAAATCTTTGCGGACAAGAATCGGAGAAGAAATAATACTGGCTTCTGTCGGCGTTAATTTAAATAATGACGAAATATTCATAAGCGATTTAAGAGTCGATTTCGGCGAATTATTGGGGCATTTGCCTCTGCTGCAATTAAACCGCGCAGAAGGCATCGCGAAAGCAAAGGCTGATATTTCAGGCTTCGCATTGGAAAAAATAATAGAGAGCAATATTGACATCGATTTTAATTTTAATCCGCTTGATTCCTGGCTCAGCATAAGAGAAGCGTTTAATGATTTTGAAGGAATAATTACAATCGGAAGCATTCAATACGGAGATAAAAACCCGGAAGATTTTACTTTTAATTTTAAAGGAAAAGAAGGCGCGCTTTCTGTTAACGGCGGTTTAAAAAATATGTTAAGACTGGAAATGGAAAGCGATGGAACTTTTTACGCCGGGCTTTCATCTCCTTTCCCGATACAGGGAGCAATTGCAGGAACCTTTGATAAGGGTAATATAAAAGCAAGTTGTAATAATTTCTATCTTGATCTTTCTCTGTTATACTCGCTTGTTTCCAAAAGCAAAGATTTTAATATAACAGGCGGTTATATCAAAGGCAGTATGGATTTTTCCGGTCCAATTTTTAATCCGGAAATGAACGGAAGCGGAATAGCATCCAGTATGCGTTTCCAGGTTAAAGATTATGTAGGCGAAGACATATGCCCGGCTCCTTTTACAATTGTGGCGGAAGGATACGAAATGACATTCGGACCTGTCGTAACAGCAGTAGGCGCGGGAGCCGGGAATATTTCAGGCTGGTTCCTTTTTGAAAACTGGGCTCCGGTACAAATAGGTCTTGATATTAATATACCAATGCAGACTCCAATACCATATGATTTTAACATAACAGGATTCCTCGCCAGAGGAAACGCATCGGGAAATATAAATATAAATGTTGATACAATAAATTCTCTGATAGAAATAGGCGGTAATATTTTTACGAATGACGCAGATCTTGGAATGAATATGGATAGTATCAATTCTGGTTCCAATAATGAACATGTAGTTTTCAATTCAACAGTTGATATGACTATAACAACAGGTTCAATGGTTGAATTTACATGGCCTGTAAACAGTCCGATTATCAGAGCTAATCCGGAAATGGGAACTGTCGTTAACATTTCAAGCGATACTCAAACAGGGCAGTTCGCGTTAAACGGCGATGTTAAGCTCCGTTCAGGTGAAATATATTATGTAAACAGAAACTTTTTTATAAGACAGGGAAACATTGTTTTTAAAGAAACCGAAACAAACTTTAACCCTATATTCAGCACCAGGGCAGATATCCGGGACAGAGTTGACTCAGGCCCTGTTGTTATTTCGATGATAGTAAATAATCAGCCTCTTTTGAGTTTTGAACCTCGTTTTGAATCGAATCCGGGTTTAACACAGCTTGAAATTTATTCCATTTTAGGGCAGAATTTCGGAGTCGCACAGGGTGAAGACAACACAGATCAGGCGCAAAGGTTCCTGATTTCGTCTACCGCCGACGTTTTGACGCAGTTAATAGGGACTTCTGATGTTTTATCCCAGTTTGTGTTCTTCAGGCAGTTTGAAAGGCAGGTTAGAGACACAATCGGGTTTGATATGTTCAGTATCAGAACAAGATTTATCCAAAATCTTGCAGTAACCGGGGTAACAGGGCTCAGCGGACAGTCGCCTATCGACAGGGAAATGAGGGTTGGTAACTATTTCGACAATACAAGTGTTTTTATAGGTAAATACATAGGGAAGCATATGTTTATTTCATACATGGCTACCCTAAGATATGATGAAAACAGCGATGTGTTGGGCGGAGTAAGGTTTGATCAGGATATTGGTATAGAACTGGATAGTCCTTTTGTTAATATTCGTTGGGATTTATTCCCAAATAACCCT
>JGI24695J34938_10002092_pt1 | contig 15650 bp, 19 predicted proteins | sample TergutCo191P3_FD_34938 | JGI IMG/M metagenome (IMG submission 34938)
AAAACTCCGAATAAAGCTTACATGGTTCGTGATATGGTGCGCGATGTTAATTTAAAATGGGAAGGCGATCCGCGTTATGACGGGAAAAAGCTCATTCAAGGCATTGGCATGCAGAGCCACCACAATATCTATGTGCCGGCATCTCAGGTTAAAGCGTCCCTTGCGCTTTTCAAACCGCTCGGCGTAGAAATATCCATAAGCGAACTTGACGTACTTTCTCAAAGCTTTGGGGATTTCGATAAAAAAATCTCTCCGACAGAAGATGGAAAAACAAAAGCCGCAGAACTATACGGCGAGTACTTTAAAGTGTTCCTTGAATACCGCGATATAATCAAACGCGTAACCTTTTGGGGAGTTACAGACGATAAAAGCTGGCGTTCTTCCGGCTTGCCTTTGTTGTTTGATTCAAACGGCAGGGCAAAACCGGCGTATCATGAGGTGATCAAGGCGCTGGAAGCTTTTAAAGCGGGCTTGTAGTTTTCGCGTTTAATAATTCTTCCTTGTTCCATAACAAAAATCCTGTCGCAATCTTTAACCGTTTCCAGTCTCTGGGCAATGATAACTTTTACAGCAGGAATATATTTCAAACTTTTGAAAATCTGACATTGGGATTCGTTATCAAGACTGCTTGTAGCTTCATCCAAGAAAATAAATTTGCTTTTTTTCGCAATTGCGCGCGCTATTAACAGCTTTTGCGTCTCACCCGGCGATAATTTGCATCGTTCAAGTTTTGTGCGTAAACCATCAGGAAGCTCTAGAATTGTTTCAAGCAATCCAACATTTTTTAATATTTCAATAATCTTATCTTCGTCCAGCGTTTTGTCTTTGCAGATAATATTGTCGTAAATATCGCCGACAATAAAACTGCTGTTTTGCATTACAACGCTCATGTTTTTTCTTAGATAGCGCAAGTTAAGCGTCTCAAGATCATAACCGCCGTAATATATTTTTCCGGCAGTTGGACTATAAAATCCCATCAATAATTTAAGAAGCGTAGACTTTCCGCTGCCTGAGGATCCTAAAATGCCTACGCTTTCTCCCTTGTTTATTTTAAGAGAGATGTCATTAATAACTGTTTGCCCGAAATCATCATACTTGAATGTTACGTGATTAAGTTCAATACATTCGGGAATTTCAGCAGGAACGCTTTTTAAAATATTATATTCCGGTATTGCTTCCAATACAGGTTTTATGTTTTTATATTCCGCCATTAACTCGGGGAATGTATTTAAAACGCCGAGCATCTCGAACACAGAATTCTGCATAATATAAAAAGCCGAAAGAAACGCTATAAATGAGCCCATTGTGATATTATCAACATTTATAATTAATAAATACACAGCCGCAGCTGATAATATTTTAAATACGCTGAGAAATGAATCAAGGACGCTGTCGATGTTGTTAAGCCTGTTTTTTAACAGGCGCTTTTTCGTTTCAAGCGAGTTCCATATATTATAAATTCTGTCTTGAGCGCACGAAGCGATTATTCTGTGTATTCCAGAGATGCTTTGATGCGTAAAGGTAGCCGCCTTGTTTTGCGCTTCTATCAATTTAAGATTTATTTTATATTTTTTATTTCCGGCATACGCGTAAACGGCGGACAAACCGCCAAACATTATCAATACGATTGGAGTTATTTCTGCGCAAAACTTGAATAAGACAAATATATTAACAACTATAAATAAATTAAAAATAATTACTTTAAAATTTTTATCCAGAAGTATTTTTTTTATTTTATCTATACAAATTATTTTTTGCAGAAGCTCTCCCGCTGTATATTTGTTAAAAAAAGGCATTTTAAGGTAAATCAATCTGTCGCATAAAGCGGTATGCGCAGCCAATCCTGCCTTTATGCTAATACGGGATATGCCGAGATTAATTAAAATTAAAAATCCAATATTCGCAAGCTCAAAAATTATTAATATAACTACTATCTCAAATAACTTGCCGCGCATGTTTTCCGGTATTATCGTATTGAATACTTCTTCCGACAATAAAGCCGGGATCACCTGTATTACAGCCGCTATAAGACTGCACAATAAAATTATTATCATTTCTTTGTTTAATTTCTCGCCCAGTATAAATTCGGAAAATGATTTAAAGTTAATGCTTTCAGGCGGCAGCGTTCGGTATATAACAATTGCGTCAGCGTCAATATTAGCCGCTATTTTTGCGTTAATTTTTTTTGTTGTATTTGTTTTTGGATCATATATACGATATCCCGATATTGCATGAGGAAGTATCGCAATGGATGTGCCGTCTTTTAACTTTCCCATCATGGGGCCGTTATTATACTTCCACCAATTTTTTTCCAGAACCACTCCTTTGTGCCTGATACCTGACAGATACAGCGCTTCTCTTTCGGGGTCTCCCAAATTTTTAATGATATTCATGGAAGGTAAATTTACTTCGATATTCAAATAATTACAAAGAGCTTTAAAGCTTTCAATAAAATAATCTGTCATATATTTATCTTTAATTCTTCCATTTCAAATAATGCTCTGTAATAATCAGACGATTTTATCAGTTCATCATGCGTTCCCCTTGTAATTACTTCCGCTTTTCCTAAAACTATTATCTCGTCATATTTGATAATATCTGACAATAGATGAGTAGCGGCAATAACTGTACAGCCTCGTCTGTCTAAATTTTCTTCAATGGCTTGACGATTAGCCGGTTCAATTGAACTTGTCACCTCGTCAAAAATAACTATTGACGGGTTATAAATCAATGCTCTTGCGATTTCCAGTCTTTGGTGCTGTCCTTTGCTGAGATTGTTCCCGTTTTCAGTTAACTGATAATCGTAAGCTCCGTCTAAGGACGATATAAACTCGTGTATGCGCGCATCTTTTGCCGTATTGTAAATATCAGTTTCTGTTAATTCGTCATCCCATAATGTAATATTCTCACGCACCGAAGCTGAAAAAACAGTAATTTCCTGATTTGCGCTGCCTATGGAGTTTTTATACAATCCTTTTTCGATTTTTGCGGCAGGAATTCCGTCTATTAGTATTTCGCCTGAATCAGGTTCATACAAACCCTGTAAAAGTTTAATTAGCGTAGTCTTTCCGGCGCCTGATTTTCCCAATATCGCCGTTTTTTGCCCAGCCTTTACAGTTAAATTAAAATCTTTAATAACAGGTTTATCTTTTTCATACCCAAAAGAAACATTTTTAAATTCTATAAAACCTTCAAGTTTATCTTTGCCGTTTGTTTCATTTCTTTCCATTGTTTTTTCATCTTCATTGCTTTCCAGTTTATTAAAATATTTTGTTAAACTTTTCTCAAAATCCTTTAACTGTGAAAATATTGATAAAACCCCGCTTAATGGATAAAAGAAAGCGCTTGCATACGCCTGAAATTCCAGATAAGTGCCGATGCTGAAAGTACGATCCATTATTCGTAATGCGGAGATCATTAATAAAATATTTAAAAATAAAACTTCCGGCAATGATTCAACCGGGGAACAGGCTTTTTCAAAATCACTTTTTCTTTTTGCATTAATTACGGCTGTTTTTGCTCCAAGTAAACGCTTAAAAAGCATATTTTCGGAAGCTGCAGATTTAAAAGTTTCAATGTTTTGCAGCCCTAATGCGCATAACCGTTCATCCTGAGCAGTCAATTCTTCAAGAGACAGTCCGCCGGTCTTTTTATCCGAGAACTTATCCAGGATAATCTCAATTAATTTACTAAAAAAATAATTCGCGGCAACAAGACCTATAACGATAATTGCCATGGTTGTATCGATTCTCATCATTAAAATCAAAAAAAACGTAACTCTAAAAGCGTCAAACAGCAGTGATAAAATATCATTTGTAAAAAGACTTGATATTTTTTTTGATTTTTCTGATTGAGAAAGCAGGATATAACTGTCTCTTTTTACGAAAAGCTTTATTGAAGAATTAAACAGGATTTGCATATATTTATTAAGATCGGAAATTTCTATTTTGTTTGACAAACGGGAAAGACAATTTCTTTGAAGTTTATTAACAACTCCGGAAAAAACCGCGGTTATCCCCATTAGCATCATCAAAAGCAATAGCCAGCCGGTTTTTCGATCAATAAAAATATAATCCGTAAATACCATCTTATAAACAGGCGTAAGAAGCGACGGAACAAATAAAAGTAAATTCATTAAAAAAGCGTAAATTATAGCATCGGTATTTTTACTGAAAATTTCATTTATATTTGTCAATTTCATTTTGTAACCTGTCTGTTTCTATCTAAAGAGAAACATATTTACAGGACGAATTATTTCAACAATAACTGAAGCGCCGCATAACGTCATGTCGCCGAATTTTACGGGAGGGCCGTAAGATGTAGTCCATGCGTAGCCTGTAACAGTATGTTCGGAAATTTCCAGATTAATAAAAACCTCATAACACGCGCCGTTTTTAAGAAAATCCTGCGCAAGTTCCCTGCTTCCCAGTAATTCAAATAAGTAATTTTCTGTAACAGGAAACTCGCTGATTATACCAACTGTGCCTGTCATATTTCCGTATATTTTATTATTTACATTTGCAGGATATATATTTACATCCATGTTCTTTTTTACATTCTTTATTTGACCTGCCGGAATAAAAAGATAACATTCCATAGCTCTTCCGTCCCGAGCTTCTCTTGATATTGTTGCGATCAGCTCTCCTTTTCTTATAAAATCGCCGTTACGGACAAAAACGTCAACAACGCGCCCGGCGTCCGATGTAATTATTTGACTTTTTTCGATTAACAGAGTGCGCATTATATTTATTTCCGACTTGGCGGCATTCTGCGAAATCAAAAGATTTATTTCATTAACCAGATCGGTTTGATTAACTCTTGCTATGACCTGTCCTTCCAGAATATATTCTCCCGATTTTATATTTAAATCCAGCAAACGGGAATCCTCAGTTGAAAATATATTTATTATCTTTCCGCTTCTTAGTATAACGCCGGATGTTTCTTCGCGAATCAGCATTGTTCCGAAAAATCCCCAAACGATACCAACAACAACAATGGCGGAAACAGTCAGCAATGCAATCCATGCATTTATATCTATTACTTTTACATTTTCATCGCTTTCTTTTCTATTCATACTCTGTCTGCCTTTAATCAGAATATATTAAATTAAACCTGAGAACATGGGCGTTATATCCGTCAAACTCCCGGGTTTCCGGATTATAAGCGCGGTTTCCTGAAACCGTTGAATAATCTTTAAGGTTTGACAAATATGCCGCTATTGCGCTTCCGTCAGTTGTTTTTACTGTCTGTATTGCGTCCGCAAGAAGCATGACAGATTCATATCCCAGTATCGCGTGCATATCCGGGTAGTGACCGTATTCCTGACGGAAACCCTGCAAAAATTCCGAATCAAGCCCATTCCTGTCTAATGTTGCCACATATATTTCATTGATATTGCCGTCAAGTAAAATATTTAAATTGTACTGATCCAATGTGTCTCCGCCGAAAACCGGCAGCATGCTGCCTGCGCGGCGTATTGTTTTTATTGGTTCAATATATTCGGGAAATGAGGTAGACATAATAACCGCATCGCTTCCAAAAGCGTTCCACCGGTTTAATATAGAATCTATATTTACAGGCGTAATACTCGTTACGCGATCTACAACAATTATTCCGCGCGCGTTTAATTCTCTTTCAAGAATTTTCGCAAAATCAATCCCATACGCATCCTCAGTGTAATATATAACGATTTTTTTAAAATTCCTTTCTTCCATATGCGAAGCGATTGCGTTGGCAAATACCGTATTATTGCCTATCATGCGGAAAATATAATCAAAATTCTGTTCAAATAAAATCAAGCCAGTGGCTCCGGGAGTAAGCATAACAACCCTATTTTTCTCGTATATATCCTCGGTGTAATAACTTGTGTTTGTAGTCCAATGTCCTATAACGGCGGTAATACCCTGATCGCTGAATGTTTGCGCTATTTGCATTGCGATATTTGCATTGTTTCTGTCGTCTCTTATAACGATATTGAGTCGCTTGTCCATAACGCCGCCGTTTTTATTTACGATGTTAGCTGCAAATATAACGCCCTTTATAAAGTATGTTTCCGCGTCTACTACCGTAACCGGATAAGAAACGCCTATGGTTATTTCGTCTGATTTTGGATTATTATATCTGTATCCAACGCCTGAAGAATTTCTATTGCAGCTTGCAAGTAAGAGAATAGCTGTTATCAGCAGCAATAATATTTTTTTCATTTTTTGAATTATCCTCTGGCAAGATATTATTTTTTAAAGCCGTATCTTCTTATAATCCAAAAGCAGGCGCTAAATATTGACTAATCCTTTCTAAATGATGATCGGGATCATCATTAATTATTCTATTGTATTCCGTAAAATCGAAGGCGCCGGTTCTTTCTACATTTTCAGGCGGAATAAAAAGTAATACATCATCTCCTCTCACAGGCTCATAATCTGCTCCCCATAAACCTAATATTTCTCTAGCTGTAACGGTAATTGGATGCTGCGCATTGCTGCGTAAATATGTATCGATAAATTCCTCAAGATTATCAATAGCATCACCTGCAAAATTAAAAGTACTTCTGCCGTTTATGCCGCCTAATACCCATGCGTCATTTATGCCGATATTCCAGACGGCTGCTCTAAGAACATTACCTGTTTGATCTCTGTCTGTAATATAAAAATTCGCAATTCCGGCGTTATCTATTTGCAGCAAATTTAAATCATGATCTTCCTGTAAATGCAATGTTCCGCCGATAATTTCATCCAATTGATTCATTCTGCCCATAATGCAAAAATTGTTATCATTTGCAATTGCGTTTAAATAAACCCTAAACGCATCTTCTAAATAGTTGGGATAAAAAACATTATATTGCTGGCTAAATTCCTGTTCGTTCATAATAAACCTCCAAAGTTTTCAAATTGTTTTTCAGCCTTTATACAAAAGCTGTTCTTTATACGTTTTTTAAATATTATTTTTGTTTTTTGCTGCCGCTAAAGTTTCACCACCTCCTTTTCCAAGAATGTATCCGGATATTCCTGATAGTATCGCAGCCAGTTCGCTGCCTTTGAGTACGCTAAGTATGCCAAACAGTATTATCGCGATTATTAATACAAACACTGTAATAAACTGTAAACCGGCGCTGCTTAAAAGTTGTTTAGATAATGAAATATCAGAACGTTTAAAAATAATAAAAAAGAATGCTACAAGAAGAACAGCAATAAGCCCGGAAAACGTAAGACTTATCCATATTCTAAAATCCTGTTCGCGAAATTCCGGCGACAAAGAGGCGTAAATAGCCTGCTCAGCTAGAAAAATATCATGCGCAAGAATATCAATGTTCCTGTGAATCTGCATATAAATTTCTTCGTTAAGACGGTCTCTTTCCGCGGCTTCTTCAAAACGCGTCCTTATTTTTGGAAGGATTTCTTTTTCTATATATTCTACGGTGTATTCGCCGCTGAAATCGAAACTTGGCCTTACAGAATTTAAACGCAGATGCATTCTGTCGCCAGGATTACGGATTCTAAGCTCATCTTCCAGGTTTTGTAAATAATCAACCGCGAATAATTTACTGTATGATAAGCCGTAATAGTATTCGTCTCCGGCCATTTTTAAAATTCGCATGATTTCTTCTTTCTTATTGATATATTCGCGCAGTTTTTTATAATCACGTCTATCGCTCTCTGCTTTGAATATTTGCTCAAAATCGGAAATATAATTCTGAGATTGATATATCTGCGCATAATAATCTCTTAAAACATTATCATCATCGCCTTCAAAGGCGGCAACGGGAAAGAACGCTGCTACAGTAATAGTAATTAACAATAACTTTTTCATTTTTTTTATTGCCGCCTTTATTCTTTTATTTCGCTTTTGCGGGCGCGTTAGAATCATCGCCTACGCCCATCATTACGTTGTTGTACTCTGTTTTGTTGTCATCAACGGCTTTTTGTTTCTTTTCCCATTCGATCTGGGATTTTACCGCTTCTTTAAATTCGCCGTCCGATCCTGAAGCATTGGTAAACTCATTGTAATCTTTCTCCGGCGGACAATAGCTGGTAATTGAAGCGTCTGCGCTGCCGGATGATGCTGCCAGAAGAACTTTCTTGTCTGCGCCAAGCTGCAATTCATTCCAGAAAGTATCAACTGCGTTTTCGTTGAGTTCTTTTTTCTCTTTTTCATTTTTCTTCGCGTAAGCATCTGAAAATTTCCTGCTTGCGTCATTTTGAAGAGCTTGTAATTTTTGCGTAAAATACTTCAGTTTAATATCTTTTGTATCGCGGGCGGCTCGTTCAGCATTCTCAAGCTGAAGGCTCTTTTCACGCAGCGCTTTAAGCTTCAAGCTGCGTTCACGGCGTTCGCCTGTAAGTTCCGCGCCGGATTGGTCAGTAGGACGGCTGGCTGTAATATTCGGCGAAACTGCTGACGCCATCATATCCAAAACGCGCGCCAAACCTTCCGGCGTTCCATGATTTGTCGCGCGAACATCAACATGGTATTTTGCCGAATTGTCTGAACTTCTTGTGTTAGAGCTGTGCGCCGATATGCTGCCGCTTATGTTCACAGATATAGGACCGAATTTTGCTTTTGCGCTGAATGAAGCGCTTCCGGACATGGAAGATTCGCTTTTTTCACATTGCTTTACTTCCATATCAAAAAGAACATTAACCTCGTCAATTTGAAGATTAGGAATTGGAACGATTGCCAAAATAGGAACCTCTACAGACATATCCTGCACGATCATGTTCCCGTCTTCCGTCGGCTCCTGTTTGTTGAACTTGAATTGAACAGAACGCGCTTTCTTGTCAGCGTCAAAGCCAACTTCATTAATAAAGCTTGCTGTTGTCCTTGCAAGCATAAGATTCGCTTCCGCCGCTGCTGTTAATGGCCCCCCAATCAGGTTCTTCATATCCAGCCCTTTGAATTGTTCACCGATACTCATTGTACTTTCTCCTTCATTTTTCCTGTGATTCCCCGTATTAATACAGGGTTAATATGATTTAACAAATCATTTTTCATTTTTTTCAAAAACCATTTCAATATTATTAGACTTGAAAATTATTTCGCCTTTAAAGGCTCTGTCGGATTTATTAAAGTCAAGGAATAGATCGCCATTTTCATTTAAAATATCCGCTTCAAAAGATACGCGTATACCGGCTGTCCGAAGAGGATTGATTGAGGCAAGAAGGCTTTTTTCTCTGATCTGAGCGCTTTGCATTTTGTCGTCGGCATACATTACAGCTTCTATCAACGCCTGTAAAAATGCTTTTAATGACAATGTTTTTTTATTCATTTTTCAAATCCTTTCTCGTCTAACCAGGCGGGCTTGCGGGTAAACCCGATATGGTAGATCGTTTTTTGCATGATCAATTCATGCTCGCCTATTGCGTAACGTCCGATCGCAATATCTTTGCCTATTAGAATGCCTTTGGGATAATCATTCAAACAGCGGTTAAGCGTATTTATCTGCGCCTGCCGCGCGTTATCTGACAATACAGTATTGGGATTAACGCTGCCTACCGCGACATCCTTAATAAACTTTACATCGGAGATGTCGTGTTTTTTATTGTCGTTCATGACTTTGAGCCCCTGCCATTCGGCGTTTTGCTCTGATGGGCCCGCGTATTTTGTTTATTATCATTTAACGGCTGCTCCTGAAAACGCCGCGCGATTTTTTCTTCATTGAGTTTCGCAAGCTGTTCTTCCAAATCAACGCAAATATCCTTGTATTCTTTTATAGACTTGCATAATTCGCCGGCTTCCGGTTCTTCGGAAGTTTCATTGGAATAATTTCGGTTCTCAATATACTCGTCGTAGTCCATTCCCGTCTTTTCATTCAGGCTGATATTTCTAACGCGAATCATCTCCTTAATCTCATTAAGTTTATTGTTAAGTTCAGCTTCACGTTCCATAAGCTGCATGCGCTGGTTATATTCTTCAAGCTCTTTGCCTGTCAGCGCATTGCCGGAATCATCAAGAGGTTTTGCGTTGATTCGTTTTGGCACAGCCTGGGCGTTGAGAGTATCAACAAACCGCGCCAATCCTTCGCTGACAGGAACGCTTTCAAGTTCCACATCAAAATGAAACCTTGGCTGATTCGCGCTGTCGCGTTCTCTTTTTGAACATATTTGCGCCAATATCTTTACAGAATCGCTTAAATTTCTGATGCTTCTGACTTCAACATCAAAAGACACTTTTGATTTAGCGACTTTCAGGCTGCTCAGAGGATAGATTGACAACAGGGGAACTTCAAGTCCGATACGTTCCGCTACTGTGTTGTCGTCAGCGTCATTTCGCAGCTGTTGATACTGCATTTGCATTGTGTGAAGATGCACAACCGGTTTTCCGGTTTCATCGGCATTTAGATCTCCCGTTGAAGCAATAAAATCGACTATGTTCGAACTAAGCCGCATATTGGCTTCGGATACTGCATGAAGCGGCGCGTAAACCAAATCTTTGAGTTCAATAACATTTGGAGGGCCATTTCTTTTTTCCATACGCTTTCCTTTTTCAAGAAGATTCTTTATGTGCCGGATGCTGTATTTCAATTCATCTCATAGTATAATAACCTTAATGCTCAGAGTTAGATGATATCATCCTGTGATTAATAAGAACTTTTTCAGGCAAACAGCAATATGGAATATTTTTTTTTGCGTGTTGCTAATTATTCATAAATCCCTCTTTAAATAAGTAGATATTTTTTAATAACAGGTTTTTGGAGGCATTATTGGGGAATAAAATTATATTGGATTATATCAAACAAACTTCGGATGCTTCTTCCTTAAATCTGGAAAATGTATATATTTTTTTTAAATTCAGAGCTTATCTGCAAACTACATTGTATGAAACGAAAAAAGCTTTTTCTATAAAAAGATGGAAGGCCGCTGAAAAAATAATTTATATGCATCCATATGATTTGTGCATGTTATCTGATTCAAAAATTGAAATTAAAACGGATGATTCGCTGAAGGAAATAGAATGGGCAATGAGCCAATTGGAACCGGCTCAGGCTGAAGTGATAAAGCTTTCATTATTTTCAAACATGACAGATACTGAAATTTCATCAATTAAATGCGTGTCACGTCAATCTGTCAATGCTATAAAACACAGAGCTTTGAAAAAACTTAAAGAAATTATTAAAAACAATGTATGATTATGAAAATTTCATGGCCGATCTTGAATTAGCTCAAAAAAATGATAAACAGGCATCTGAGCGTATTTTAATGCATTTCAAACCGCTGATCCATAAATATAAATATATCGGAAATAAACCTGACGAAGACCTTTTATGCGAATTATATCATGTGGCATTTTTATGCATTAAACGCTTTAAATGTGACAAGGATGATCTGGAAGAATTTATAAGGAATGCTAAAGAAGTGTTATCTGAAAAAAGTTAATTTTTTTTAAACAGTGTTGCTGTATGCCGATGATAAGGCCTTAATAGAATTATGGAAATAAAAAAGAATATTTTAACATTGGGTAAACGGGCAAGAAGCGGTGCTAAGTTTACAAAGCCGGTAACGAAGATCGTTATTCATTGGATTGGCCCATATCCTTCTCACCAGCCTTCAGGGGTGCGCGCATGGTGGGAGAAAGGAAACGATGACGGCGGCGTGCAAGCTTCGGCGCATTTTATCGTGAAAGAAGGCGAATGTCTGCAATGCCTGCCTCTAAACGAAGTCGGCTGGCACTCAGGGGACGCCAGAAACTATGAATCCATTGGAATTGAAGTGATACCGGTGAACAAAGCGGGAGAATTTTCAAAAAATACCATAGACACTTTATGTTCATTAATCCGGCATATCAGAGAAGAAGTAAACTCCAATTTGCAAATTGAAAGACATTTTGACGGCGTACAAAAGAAAGACTGTCCAAGATTTTACACCTCTGTCACTAAAGACTCAGGCGTTGACGGCAGGGTTGAAAATCCTGAAGGCGGCGATCAGAGATGGGAAGAGCTTAAATTATTTCTTAATGACTGTGATAAAATATCGCTTAATGCAGTGTAAAAAGGGTTATCTGGACAATAAAGCCGTCTTTTTTGCGCTTTTTATGTGTAATACACCATGCCAATCCCTGTCTATTTTCAAGTAATCGCCTCAAGACCCATTAAATTCGGCCTTTCCCACCCCAGAAAACCCCTAAAAAGCGCAAACCACGCACCCCATCCCCAGAAAACCCTTAAAAGGCGCAAACCATGCCCCCAACCCTTATACGGACAGATAGTATAAAACTTATCACTTTTAATATTTTTCCCTATACCCCCTTGATCATTATTTTCATTTTTGTTATCCTTTTAAAACGGCTAAAAATACTCGATCAAAAGCGCTAGGCGCAGTATCTGCCGGGTACGTTGCGCCTGTCGAATGCGCTGAAAGCATCGCCCTTTCAGGGCTGGCTGTGAGAACTGGAAACTTCGTTGTGACTACGGGTGACAGGTTCATGCCCTTATAGCTCAGTTGGCAGAGCACATCCATGGTAAGGATGAGGTCATCAGTTCGATTCTGATTGAGGGCTGCTAAAAGTAAAGACTTCGTTTTTATTTTTAGGTTGAAGATTTTGCTGCGCAAATCTTCATGAGATAAATGGAAATGTGGGGTTGACCCAAATATAGAGAGGTAATTATGGCAAGCAAAAAGACAGCGGTAGAATTGATAGCTCTTCAGTGTACGGAGTGCAAGAGGCGCAATTATACAACCAGCAAGAACAGGCGCAATATTCAGGAAAAGCTGGAGTTTAAGAAATATTGCCCGCATGAGCGGAAGCATACTGTTCACAAGGAGACAAAGATTAAATAACGAACGAGGCGTATAGCTCAGCTGGTAGAGCGGCGGTCTCCAAAACCGCAGGTCGTGGGTTCGAAGCCTACTGCGCCTGGGTATTTACAGCGAGCCTTAAAGAGGCGAAGCTTCCAGTATCAAAATGAAGAAGGGATAACATGAAGAAGATTGTTCAGTTTTTTAAAGAGTCCTATGCCGAACTTAAAAAAGTAGTTTGGCCGGGCAGGGACGATGTTATCAGCTCTGTTAAGGTAGTTCTTATTTCTACCGTTATCATTGCTGCGATTTTAGGTTTTATTGATTTCTTGCTGCTTCTCGGCGTAAGGGCGATTTTTTAGCCGGAAGAATAACTGTATATATAGAAGGAAGGTAGATAACAAACAATGGCTACTGGCTGGTATGTCCTGCACACTTATTCAGGATATGAAAACAAAATAGAAAAAACCATTCGCATGATGATCGAGAACGGAGAACTCGACAGAAATGTTGTCCGCGATGTGAAAGTCCCCAGCGAAGAAGTTGTAGAAGTTAAAGACGGAAAAAAACGGACTCAAACCAGAAAGTTCCTTCCCGGGTATATCCTTGTCGAAATGGATCTTCCCGATTCGGATGCGTCAAATATGGGCTGGAAAACGCCCTGTACAAAAATCAAAAAAATTCAGGGCGTGACAGGCTTTGTCGGAACGCCCGCTGATCGAAAACCGCAGCCTCTGACAGGAGATGAAGCAAGGGCTATCCTTCAGAAGTCAGGCGAAATCAAGGGCGAACGGGTTGTACGCACAAGGCAGTCATTCACGCCCGGAGAGCAGGTTAAAATTATTGACGGCCCGTTTGAGTCGTTTGTCGGAACCATCGAAGAAGTCAATCACGAAAAGAACAAGCTTAAAGTGATGGTCGGTATTTTTGGCAGAAACGCTCCTGTAGAAGTCGATCTTCTGCAGGTGGAGAAAGTGTAAGTAAAAAGTGGAAGAGGTTTTAAAAAACCTTGTTAGTTCGTGCATGCCAGGCACTGACATACCACATAAGGAGTATTAAATGGCAAAGAAGAAAGTTACAGCTTATATCAAGCTGCAATGTCCTGCGGGAAAAGCCACGCCGGCGCCGCCCGTAGGACCTGCGTTGGGGCCCCACGGGGTCAGCGCGCCTCAGTTTGTCCAGCAGTTTAACGACAAAACTAAAGGCATGGAGCCGGGTCTTACCATTCCGGTGGTTATTACAGTTTATGCGGATAAAACATTTACCTTCATTCTTAAGACTCCGCCCGCTTCCGTTTTAATTAAGAAAACGATTGGGCTTGAATCGGGATCGAAAGAACCGCATAAGGTTAAGGTCGGCAAGATCTCCAGAGCGCAGCTTGAAGAGATTGCCAAAACAAAGATGCAGGATCTTTCCGCAAACGATCTTGACGCGGCTGTCAAGATTATTGCCGGAACAGCGCGGTCTATGGGTGTGGAGGCGGAAAAATGAAACGCGGAAAAAAATACGTAAACAGCGCGAAAAAAATTGATGCCGGCACAACTTATGAACTGACAGAAGCGTTGACTTTGGTAAAAACAACGGCTTATGCGAAGTTCGATGAAACTATCGATCTGTCGGTCAAACTCAATCTGAAAAAAAGTCAGACTGTCCGTGACACGGTAGTTCTTCCGAATCAGTTCCGCGGCGAAAAGAAAATTCTTGTTTTCTGCAAGCCTGAAAAAGAAAAAGAAGCCCAGGACGCGGGAGCCGCGTTTGTTGGAGCCGATGACTTAATCGAAAAAATTAAAGGCGGATGGACGGATTTTGACGTTGCTGTCGCAACTCCCGATATGATGAAAGATGTCGGTAAGCTTGGTATGGTGTTGGGACGCAAAGGTCTTATGCCTAACCCGAAAACAGGAACGGTTTCTTTCGATCTTAAAGGCACGCTTGCCGAACTTAAAAAGGGACGCGTTGAATTCAGGGCGGATAAAACAGGCGTTATGCATCTTGCTGTCGGCAAGGTTTCTATGGAACCTGAAAAGGTCGCTGAAAACATAAAAGCGGTAATGACCGAAGTAAGGCGCAAACGTCCAATTGACGTAAAAGGCGAATTTATCCAAACCGTTTCAGTGGCTTCGACTATGGGACCCGGCGTATGGGTAGCCATAAGAGATCAGGATTAAGGAGATACAACATGGCAATTATAGCAAAAAAAATACAGGAAAATAAAACCAAAGCTATTGGCGAATTAAAAGAATCTTTAAGCGCCGCTCCGGATTACATCTTCACGGATTACCGAGGCCTTACTGTCGAACAAATTACCAATTTAAGAAAGCAGCTCCGCGCAAAGGATGTATCGTACACAGTTATAAAAAACAACTTCGCCCGCATCGCGTTTGAGCAGCTTGGGGTACCTGATGTTTCTTCCTACCTCACAGGCCCCACGGCGGTAGCAATTACTCCCCGTGACGCGAATGAAGTAGCGAAGATTTTTTACGACTTCTTAAAAGAAGTCCCTGCCCTTAAAGTTAAGGGAGCGTTGATCAGCGGCACGGTTTACAATCCCTCACAGACAGAAGCTTTCTCTAAATTGCCGGGCAGGCTGGAGCTTATCTCCATGCTTATGTCGGTAATGAACGGCCCGGCGCGCAATCTTGCCGCCGCCCTCAACGATGTCCCCGCCAGACTGGTACGGACAATCAAAGCCATCGCCGATAAAAAAGGCGAAGGGGCTTAAAAAGTAGATAAACCTTCAGGCTTCGCTCGCCATGTATGGCGTAGCTGCCGTTCCTGTCGGTTTAAATAAATGTCTGGCTGCTTTAAGCAGCCGGGCAAGCGCATCGTATGAAGCGTATAATTCAATTTTAGGAGAAGATAATATGGCAGCCACAAAAGAAGAAATTTTAGAAGCGATTGCGTCCATGACAGTTCTGGAAG
>JGI24695J34938_10002094_pt1 | contig 15636 bp, 16 predicted proteins | sample TergutCo191P3_FD_34938 | JGI IMG/M metagenome (IMG submission 34938)
GTGGGAATGGCTTTAGCCATGACCTAGCCGAACGAAACCCAAAATGCCCGAACAGGGTATTTTGCAGTTACCGTTTGTTAAGCGATCGGTTTTGCATTTGCAAATAATCCTTTAATTTTCCTCCTATTCTAGAATTCTTTTACCCACACTTACAATCGTTTTACGCCATAGACGGCGCAAAACGTAAAATTATTTTTAACAAAATAAAATATTTAATTATATAGAGTCAGTCCATCGATCAAGTATTAGTTCCAATGACACAGCCATTTCAAATTCAGTTGCTTTGGATAACCATGATTCGCCAACACTTAATGTTTTTGAAATTGTTTTTATAAACTCGCTATCGCCACCGACTACATTTATTATAAGATCAATATCTTTATCCGTAGTAAGTGTGAGTGTATCATTAATAACTTTTTCGAGAAGGGACATATAACTCGGTGTAATTCCTGGTATTGCCGTATAGTTAATAATAACATTCACAGTTCCCCCTGCTGTTAGAACATTGGATAATGTTTTACTTTGTGCCGCTGGTTCAGGATCATCTTCTTTGCAACAAATGAATTCTAAAACAATAACTACCATAAAACAAAATATTAAATATTTTTTCCAATTTTTCATAAACAATTCTCCTTTAATTTTCTTTCTTAAAACCTAAATTAAACCCCNCGTGCCACGGAAGGCACGAAGCGATGAATAATTCTAGATAAAATAATTTTAACATAGTTATTAAAACCTGTCAATAGTTACACACCTGCAAAACTGTCGCTTAACGTTTTGTAGGTGAATTTCATATAAAAAATTATTTTTATAAATAAGGAGTATTTATTTTATATAAAGAAAATGTATATAAAACGTAATGAATTGCGTTATATAACAGGAATGTAAGAAGTAGACGTATATTTTTTACATTATTATAATACTCACATAGTGAGTAAGAAAATTAACATACTATGAGTTACAAATATCATATATTTTTAAAGACTTCAATAAAGATTGTTTTTCCATTAATCTTGTGCTACTCTATAGGTGTGAGAATCTTCAAAAATAAGTCTTTTCATCAATTTGCAAAAAAGGAAGGTATAGCTGACGATGAATTAAGAGAAGTTGTAAAAAAGCTGGAAAATGGGCAATACTATGCTGATTTAGGCGGTTCTGTTTACAAAATGGAAATAGCCAGAAAAAGAGAGGGAAAACATGGAGGGTATCGGTCAATTGTTGTTTTTAAAAGCGATTTTCGAACCTTTTTTATTTACGGTTTTCCCAAATCGAAGAGAGATAATATAAGTGACAAAGAATTAAAAGTTTTTAAGAGTAAAGCAAAAGATAATTTAGCTTTTACCGATGAGTTGATTGCTTTGTACTTAAAAAATAAGGTACTTATAGAAATTTTACAGGAGGAAGAAAAATGAAATATGAGAGTAAGATACTTAAAGAAATGCATCAAGAAGCAATTGAAATGTATAAACTTGGCGGAATAACAGAAGCCAGAATGCATGAATATGATGAGCTATGCCTTAAGAATCCCAAAATTAAAAAACAAGCTTCTTCTGTTTATGTCGATGATAATTCCGTAAAAATAAAAATTGCAAACCACGCCACAGCTTAATTATCTGTCTTTATAGAATTATCCACCTCTTGTATTTTGTGCGCAAATGAGTTAAAATTAGGTATAATTTATTAATATGAAGAGGAACATTTTCGCAAGTCTGGGACTGGAAAGTGCATGAGCTGTCCTTGCGGACGGACAAAAATCAAACAGAGAAAAAACAATATTGCTCTATATCGAGGGATTTCGATGGAAGCCGCTTATCTTTTTTACGAAAATGGCAGAAGTACAATACCTTTTTACGGCAGAAACGACAGACTTTATAAAGAATTAAACCGGCTTGGCGGAGTGTGGGACCCTGCTTTTCATGGGTTTGTTTTTAATAAAATAATTGAACCTGAAAATATCACCGGGTTTACAGACGTTGTTTGCGTAACTGTGCCGGAACAAGGCAGTCTCTCACAGCATAAAATATTCGGGTTTTGGGAAAGACCGTGGGAAAATGATGAAGATAATTCATCGGCAGCGCGGCAAAAACAAGAAATAAAAAAGAAAAATAAGTCTGACTATTTTCCTAAAAATCCGCGTCATAAAGAAATTTTGTCAGAAGATTGGACTGCTAAACTGGAAATGGAGCTGCGTTCCAGAAAGTACAGCGTTAAAACCTGGAGCTCTTATATTTATTTTAACAGACTTCTTTGCAGAACACTTAATAAAACACCGGAAGAAATTACTTCGCATGATGTAACTTTTTTTCTCGCGTTCATGGAAAAAAATCATGATTACTGCGCTTCTACGATAAACAGCGCGATAAGCGCGTTTAAGTTTTTCTATAGCTATGTCGTAAAAAATGATATTGTTAACGAACAGCCGCGCCCCAGTCAAAATAAAAGTCTCCCCATGATTCTTTCAAAAGGAGAAATTGCAAATATTATCGATACGGAAAAAAATCAAAAACACCGCCTTTTAATAATGCTNATTTATTCGTCNGGATTGCGCGTCAGNGAAGTGGTCGCTTTAAAAAAAGAACATATCGATTTTTCAAGACAGGTTATTTTTATCAATATGGGAAAAGGCAGAAAAGATCGATACACAATGTTATCAGAAAAAGTGTCGCGCTTTTTAAAAGATTATTTTAAAATATTCGAAATAGAGAGTTGGATTTTTCCGGGACAGAAAGAAGACAAGCATTTGTCGGTTCGTTCGGCACAAGCCATTTTTACAAAAGCGGCGCGGAATGCCGGAATAAAGAAAAAAGTTTCGATACATGGACTGCGTCATTCTTTTGCAACACATCTTCTGGAGAGCGGAACAGATATACATTATATTCAATCGCTTCTTGGTCATTCCAGCCTTCGGACAACAGAGCGTTACGCGCATGTCGCAAAGCGAAACGTGTTAAAAATTAAAAGCCCTTTTGATTGACGANTAGAAATAAAGATTACCGTAATTAATATTTACATTGTGTCTTTACAGGAAAATTTCTTTTATAATTTAAATGCCAAGCGCGGCTTTAATCTGCGCCTTGTAATCTTTAGCGGATATTTTACCTTTTAAATAATCTGTAATTACCTGGCGTATAACAGGAGGAAANGAGTTCCAGTAACGTTCCGGCCATGCGCCCATTTCTTTTCTTAANTTGTTATCGACNGATTCTTTCATTTCGCCGTTGGAAAAAGAAACAAATTGTTCAATCATGGATAAAAGAACATCAGGCGGAAGACCGCCAAGAGGGCTCTTTTTTACGCCGCCGCCGTCAGGAAGCCAGGCTTGGCANAGNTCATNTATTTGTTTGTCGTTTAATTCGGGAGCATGTTCTTTTAAAAGTTTGACAATCATGTCCTGAACAGATCTTCTCATGCTGTCAATGCTGCCGCCGACACCGGTGTTAATTTTTTCCGTTATTTCTTCCGCCATGCGCTTTGGGTCGGGCATGTTGCCCACAGCGCTGAAAACAGTCATGTCGCGGCGGCGGCGTGCGACAGCCTCGGCAAGCGCTTCTATGGAACGCTCATCGCTGCGGTTAAGAATATAATCTAATGCTTGTAAAAGTCCGGGATCTGCCATGTCTCCCTCCGGTCGACGAGCTTAAGGAAATTTATAACATACACCGCGCTACAGCGCGGTTTGTGCATTGGCGTGACTAGACTTTCTTGGTGATATAGTCGCTTTTAAGACATCTTGTGCAAATTTTAAGCTTCATTGTTGTCCCGCCGGCTTCGGTCTTTACGCTGACAAGATTGGGTTTCCATGTCCGGCGTGTACGATTTTTTGCATGGCTGACTTTATTGCCGGTTATAGTGTGTTTTCCGCAAATATCACAAGTTCGTGACATATTATCCTTCCTTCAAAAAAACCCCTTTCGGGTAATAATTAAATCTACCAGAAAGAGAAAATAATGTAAAGCCCTATTTTCCGGTAATTATTGAGCTATACCAGGCGTCTGTGTAGAGNCCAATATCCTTACCGAGGTCTTGTACAAGCTCAGTTCTTATCAATTCAATTTCTTCGAATGATGCTTTTGTTTTTTTTAGCTTTCTTGCCGGTACATTTACAGTTGCCGGAAGNCCGAAAACATCNGTAAATTCNGCATAAATCTCAGGTCTATGGATAAAATCGATGAATTTATGCGCAAGATCAATATTNTTGGCGTTTTTCAGGATGACCATATTATCAATGTAAGACGGACCGCCTTCATTAGGGATNAAAAAGACAGTATCCGCAAGCATTTTGGGATTATCGGCAATCTCTTCAAAGATAGCTTCCGGGTATGCNTGAACAACCCAAAAATCGCCGTTTGAATAACCTTTTGCGAATGCTTCGGCGTCGAATTTTACAAGGTTTGGTTTCCAGTTATTAATTATATGCTCAGTCGCCGCAGATATCAAAAAAGGGTCTCTTGTATTTACAGAAGAACCGAGAAAGGTAAGCGCATCTCCCATCACCTCGCGCATGTCGTTTAACATTGTCATGCGTCCCTTTAAATCTTCGCGGGCAAAGATTGACCAGCTTTTTTCAAAGCTCGGAACTTTATCAGTATTAACGGCAATGCCTGCCGCGCCGTAAAAATAGGGAACAGAATATTCCATGTCNGGATCATAACTTGCAATGCTAAGGACATAAGGATCGATATTTTTTAAATTTGACATTTTTGAATGATCTATTTTTTCAAGCATATCTTCCTGTATCATTATTGATATTAAATAACACGACGGAAAAACTACATCATAGCCGCTCTTTCCCTGTGCGGCGCTGAGTTTTGCGTGCATATCTTCGTTAGATGCAAATTCATCGTAAACAACTCTGCAATGATATTCTTTTTCAAATTTTTCAATAACAGAATCCGGTGTATAGTATGTCCAATTATAAATATACAAACGTTCTTTGGAGCTGCAGGAAACAGCAGTCATTAAAATTGCCGCCGTAAAAGCAAGACAGATAAAGTTTCTTTTTTCCAACATTAGCCCCCGATTTTTTTTATTTTTTTTTGGCAGTTTAAAATCGCATATGCGATTTTAAACTGCAGCGTAAAACGGCGTAAGCCGTTTTACGCATTTATCATTTTATTTGCCGATTTTTATTGAACCAATCCACGCATCGTTGTAAAGCTCAAGAGCTTCGCCGAGATCGATTTTTAATTCAACATTGGCAAGGTCTTCTGCGGAGTACCATGTAGGTCCCTGAGAAAACTGCCTGGCAGGCACATTTGCTGTTGCCGGGAAACCGAAAGAATCGCAGAACTCCGCATAAATTTCAGGATCATGGATAAAATTGATAAACTCATGCGCAAGTGCGTAATTCTTTGAACCCTTTAAAATACACATGCTGTCGATATAAGCAGGTCCGCCTTCTTTTGGAAAGAAGAAAACAGTATTTTTCATCATTTCCTTATCTTCGATTATTTCTTCAAATACTACTTCGGGATAACCCTGTACTACCCAGAATTCGCCGTTTGCATAACCTTTACCGAATGCGTCAGCGTCGAATTTTACAAGATTAGGCTTCCAAAAATTATTAATTATGTCTCTGGCTTCGTTAATCTGGACGCGATCGATCGTGTTTACAGAATAACCAAGGAATGCAAGAGCATCGCCCATTACTTCGCGCATATCGTCTAACATTGTCATGCGTCCCTTTAAATCTTCGCGCGCAAAGATAGACCAGCTTTTTTCGAATTCAGGAACTTTGGCTGTGTTTACAACTACACCTGCCGCTCCGAAATAATACGGAACAGAGTAATCCATATCAGGATCATAATCAGTAAACCCAAGAACTACAGGATCAACATTTTTTAAATTTGGAATTAAATTTTTATCAATGCTTTCAAACATGCCCTGCTGAATCATGATAGAAACATAATCCGCAGACGGGAAAACAATGTCATAACCGCTTCCGCCTGACTGCAATTTTGCGTACATATCTTCGTTAGACGCAAACTCGTCGTAAATTACCCGTACGTTAAATTTTTTCTCAAATTTAGCGATAACCGAGTCCGGCGTGTAGTAGGTCCAGTTATAAATATAAAGGCGCTCCTTTTTTTCGCAGCCGCCCAGTATTAATAACGCCAGTAAACTCACCAATGCGATACAGATACACAGTCCTCTGTGAGTTTTTGCTGAGACTGTGTCCGATGAAAGAATTTCCAATTTTTCCTCCATAATTTTCCTCCGATAATTTATTAAGAAACTTCAAAAGAAGTATCTTTGCTTTATTTTGCCGCGATGTACTTAAGAAATCTTCTTAGCATTATGCAAAGAAGAACCGTCCCCAGTATCATTACTACAGAAAGGGCGCTTATAAGCGGCGTTATTCCGCCCTTTTTGGTTATAGCCGAATATATAAACACAGGCAGGGTAGAAGAGCCCGGTCCCGATACAAAGAATGTTATAACAAAGTCTTCCAATGAAAGCGTAATCGCGGTGAGGAAACCTGAGATAATACCCGGCATACAGATTGGAAGCGTTACTTTAAATAGAGTCTGCCTTTCGCTTGCTCCTAAATCAGCCGCGGCTTCTATTATGGAAAAATCAAATTCATCCAAACGCGCCATAACCATTAAAAAAACAAAGGGAAGGTTAAAAGTTGTATGCGCAATATATATTGTTAAAAGACCAAGCTGTATCCCGACGCCTGCAAAGAAGATTGCAAGAGAAACGCCGATAATAATTTCCGGCAGAATCATGGGAAGGAATGAAATTGTCTGCACATAGGTGCGCAGTTTAAATTTATACCAGCTCACTCCAATTGCGCCGATTGTTCCGATTATGGTAGCAGTAGCGGCGGAAGTAAGAGCTATAAGCAGGCTGTTTTTTACAGCTATCCAGAGACCGCGCTCTGTAAGAAGCCTCTGGTACCAGCGCAAAGAAAAACCTGTCCAGTTCATGCTTGTAGAAGAATTAAATGAGTAGATTACAAGGACAAAAAGCGGAAGAAAAAGAAAAATAATTGTAAATAAAAATATTGTCTGAGAAACGGAGAAACGCTGTCCGTATGCGCGGCGCGCGTGTCTTGCCGCTTCACTTAAAAACTTGAAGGGTTTGATTCTTGTAATAACATTGGTAGCCAGACTTTTCATTAATTTGTTCCCTCCGCTTCAGTTTTATGCGTTTTTGCGTCTGTCTTTACAGAATTTTCTTTTTTCTGAACATGCATCATCCAAAGAACGCCGATTGTTGTAATGATTGTAAGCACGACAGAAATTGCGGCGGCGGCAGGCCAGTTGCGCTCACCTTTCAGGAAGTCGGCAATTCTTTGACCGAGCATGTAGGAATTTTTTCCGCCTACAAGCATCGGAACCGCATACGCGCCGAAAATGGGAATGAATGTAAATAACACTGCCGTAAAAATGCCGCCGCGTATGTTCGGGAGCAGAATTTTTACCATGGAGGTAAGTTTGCTTGCTCCAAGATCGCGCGATGCTTCAAGCAGGGAAAAATCAAATTTATCGATAGTTGAGAATAACGGCAAGATAGCATACGGCAGATACATATAGACAAGAACCAGAATAACAGCGTTTTGATTATACAGCAGCGGGAGATTAGTTTGAATTAATCCGCTGTTTATAAGTATTTGATTAATAAAACCATTATTGCCTAAAATATTTGTCCATGCAAAAACCCTGATTAAAAAGTTTGTCCAAAAAGGAATTATAATAAGAAGCAAAAGCAGGGTTTGATTCTTGCTTCGCGCCATGCAGTAGCCGCACGGGAGAGCGATTAAAATCGTAATTAATGTCGCAACAACCGAAGTAAACAGCGTGCGAAGCGTAATTGAAACAAATGCAGGATTTAAAAGATAGCGGTATGCGTCCAGTGAAAATTCTCTGATTACATTGCCGTGAAGTCCCTTTTTTAAAAAACTAAAAACAATGATAATCGCAATTGGAGCTAGAAAAAAGACAGTGAACCAAAGCGCCATCGGAGATGAATAAAATAAACCTAAATTCCTGCGGGCTGCAGGTTTAAACAAAGGCTCCAGTAAAGGCAGTTTTATTGCGGGCTTTGCAATTTCATTTTCATTTGTTACGCTCACTTTTTAACCTCTACAATATAGCCGTCAAGAGCGCTCCATGAAAGATAAACAGAATCTTTCCAGCGGATATCAGGACCTTCATCAGAATAATTGGCATGTTGTTTTATTACGCGGATTATAGACCTGTCAGTTTTTACATAAAACTTTGTCTGGAAACCTGAATAAATAGGTTCGTCTACAACACCCTGAATTAAATTTATATCGTCGCGTTTTACCGCAGGTTTTTCTTTTGTAATAACAATTTTTTCAGGTCTTATGGTAAAACTGACAGTCTGCCCGACATGTATTTCATCAATATCGGTAACTTTGATTTTGCCAAGTTCCGGTATTTCAACTTCTGCAAGATATTCTGTTGCGCCGTCAAATTCCTGAAGCTTGATTTTTTCTACGCTTGTAATTACGCCGTCAAAAAGATTTGTCTCTCCGATAAATTTTGCGACAAAATTGGTTGCAGGGCTTTCGTAGATTTCATGCGGAGTGTCTATTTGCAGCACTTCACCCTGATCAATTATCGCAATTCTATCCGATACGGAAAGCGCTTCCTGCTGATCATGAGTTACATAAATAAAAGTGATGCCGATTTCGTCATGAATGCGGTCTAGTTCTATCAGCATGTGCTGGCGGAGTTTTGCGTCCAGCGCGGAAAGAGGCTCATCTAAAAGAAGGACGCGCGGTTCGTTTATAAGCGCGCGAGCGATAGCAACGCGTTGTTTCATTCCGCCTGAGAGCTGGCTTGGCCTTTTATCCGCGTGTCCTTCGAGGCGGACAAGCTGCAAGTATTGATTAACTTTATCTTTAATTTGCGCGGTGCTTGCGCCTTTTAATCTGGGAGAAAAAGCGACATTTTCAAAAACTGAAAGATGGGGAAAGAGAGCGTAATTNTGAAATACTGTATTTGTCGGGCGTTTGTTTGGAGGCAGTGAAAGCACATTGTCTCCGTCAAGGGTAAGCGTCCCCTTATCAGGCGCTTCAAAACCGGCTATTATACGCAGTAAAGTAGTTTTTCCGCATCCTGACGGTCCCAGAAGGGAAAAAAATTCTCCCTTTTTTATTTCCATGCTCACATTCTTGAGTACATCGAAATCACCAAAGGATTTGCAAATCCCCTCAATGACAACATTGCTTCCTATCAATATATTCCTTCCAGCCTCCTTGTACCCAGTAATGAAACAATGAGGTTTTTTTAGATTTATGTCAATACTTCCAAAATGAAGCTGTTCCAAAACTTCAGTTTTTGGAACGGCTACTTTAGATTTAAAAGAAAAAGCGGGCTTGAGAACGCTTTTTCGAGAGCTTGTTACAAAACTAAACGAGTTTTGGAACAAGCTCATTAATATTCAACATGCCATAAAAAGAGCCCTTGCGGAGGAAGGGTGGGACCTGCGAGAGAGCGTTCGCCCGAGGCAATAATTTCCTTTAATTTTTCAGGCGGCGTGCCGCTTTCTTCGAAGTGAAGAAATGTGCCTGCAACAGAGCGAACCATGTTCCTTAAGAATGCGTTGGCGCAAATTTCAAAAATCAAACTTGTTTTTTCTGCGTAGAAATATGCCCTGTAAACATAGCGGTTTTTAGATTTGCTCGTGTCGCCTGAGCCTGCGAAAATAGAGCAGTCGGTTTCGCCGAAAAGAAGTCTTCCGTAAGCGTTTAAAAGCTCCAGGCGCGGATAGCGGTTTAATAAAAGATTAAAGCGGCTCTCATGAGGCAGCAGAGGGTTTGCGCAGCCGGGACGGCATATAAATTGATAACGGTAAACCCGCGCCTTTGCGCTGAACCGCGCATGAAAATCGCTGTCTGTTTCGCATGAGTTTAAAATACGCACATCCTGCGGAAGCAATGAGTTTAAGGCATTAGTAAAACGTTCAGGCGGGATGCCGTCTATATCGGTTAAAAAATTTGCAGCCTGTCCTTTGGCATGAACGCCTGAGTCTGTTCTTCCTGAGCCTGTAAGACTTACAGGAGACCCGTGCATTTTTTCAAGCGCTTCTTCGATTACGCCCTGCACTGTGCGTTCGCTTTCCTGTCTTTGCCAGCCGCAGAAATCAGTGCCGTCGTAAGCTGCGGTAATTTTNATATTTCTATTCATTTTCTGAGAGTTCTTTATTTAATGTNTCATAAAGACCTCTTGCAATTTCAAGGAATGCGCCGGGTTTATCTTTTGACGATTTTCCCATTCCGAAAAGTTTTGCGATTGTGCGCCGCGCGTCTTCCAGCGATGTTTTTCTCTGTTCTGCGTCATGAGCAGGACCAAAATTGTATCTAAGGTAAGCGCACATATAAAGCATGCCTTCGTAGGAATAATTTTTATCGGTATCAGGACCGAATACTTTTATGCCCGAAAGAGTTTCTCTTCCTGATTGTTCCCTGCTTAGAGCTTCGTTGTAAAGATACTGCGCTTTTTTTCTGAACAGGGTTGCAAGCCAGTCATAATGCTGTCCTGCGTATTTTTTATTAAGCTCATCCAAAAGCCAGGCGCATCTTATTGAGGCAAGCCCCTGTTTAATTGTCGGAGAAGCAGGTTTGCCGAAATAATCATAACAGTGCAGTGTTAAATACTGAGAAGCCGCTCCGTCCATAAGAGATCTGTTATTGCGGAAATCGGCGTTGGGAAATACAAGTCTGGTTTCGTTAATGCGCTTTTCAGTTGCTTCTTTTACAATGTCTCTTTTATCTCCGGGAAGATTGGGAAAATCATTTTCTGAAGATGAGAACCAGCATTCTGGGCAGACTATAGCTTCGTATACAAGCGGAAAAATTGTGCCGTATCTTGCGGACGGTTCATATAAACGATGCAGCTCCTGTGTCAGCTGACCCGCTATAAGTCTTCCGCCTCCTGAAAAAAGTTCTTCTTTGCGGAAATCAGCGCCGCATACCGGGCATACAAATTCTTTTTTTGATTGAAAGGTAATTTTTATTTCTTTATCTTCTGCTTCTTTTTTCTTTCTTTGCATTATTCAGCCTCCGCAGCATCGGTATTTTTATCTGAATTNTTATTTATATAGACGTCAGAATTGCTCCTTTCTCTGACAATGCGCCGTATNGTTCCGCGGAATTCTATCATTTGGCTTCCATGAATGGAAATCAATGGATTGTTATTAATAATATTTACCATTATCGAAAAATCATCATAACGTCTGTCAAGATTTATAATTTCNGTATAGAATCCGATATGACTGTCAAGAATGCTGCGCGGACCTTGCGCAACTACGCTCGCCGGGAATAAAGCCTGGTACGTTAATTCAAATCCNTCAGCCACAGTGCCCTGAAAAACAGGATAAACAGAAACTGTTTTTATGATTTTTTGCTCAAGCGAAAGAGGTATTTCNATCGGGACTACTGATATTTGCAGAGGTTCAATGCCCAGAGCGCTTCCTTTTTTTCTGATATGCACCGGTACTTTGTAATTGCCTTCGTTGACGTATCTGTCAAGTTCTATATACGCTTCGATATCTTCATCGAGTATTTGATGTATTCCTTCNGCTTCTCCGCGAAGTGATATTATTACAGAGCTTGTAAATGAATTCGCNGGGATTAATGAGTCGCTCTCCTCGATAATAAGCGGCGCAGAAAAAAATCTTGTTTCCAGATTACTCATCCTGTAAAAAATGGAAACTAAAAGCGCCGCCGCCAAAGAGAGAACTTTAACAGGCCATTTTTCTGTAATTAATGACAGGAGTTTTGCCTTATTCAACAAGAACCTCCCTTTCTTCTTCGTTTGTTTTTTCTTCTGTTTCTGTTCTTCTTCCCTTATCCAAAAGCTCCATTAATCTTCGCGTAACTTCGGCAGCCGATAAATCGTAATAAAGCTTTGANTCATAAGCAAGCGAGATTGCACCTGATTCTTCCGATACAATTAAAATAACAGCNTCAGACTGTTCTGCCATGCCAAGACTTGCCCTGTGGCGCGTGCCGAAATTCTTGCGTATNTCCTGTCTTTCTGAAAGCGGCAAAAAGCAGCTTGCGGCGATAATTTTACCGTTTTGAATAACCATGGCTCCNTCATGAAGAGGACCGTCAAATTCAAAAACAGCGACAATTAAACTGGACGAAATTTCTCCGTTGATTCTGGTTCCGGTATCAATAATATGTTTCAGGTTGATCTTCCTGGGAAAAACGGCAATCATTCCGCGTCTTCTCTGCGAAAGAATTTCTGCGGCTGTTACCACAGCATCCAGTTTTCCGATTTGAACAGTGGCATTAGTTTTAAAAAAATCGGTCTGCCCGAGGCGCATGAATATTTTCCGCAGTTCCGGCTGAAAAACAATGGCAATGGCAATTAAAAGCCCCGGCGCAATTATGGTAAGCACCCATTGAAGGGTAGTGAATTTAAAAAGAAAGGCAATGCCGTATACTACGGCGAGAAATCCGGCGCCTTTTACAAGAGGCAGCGCCTGGGTCTTTTCCAGCAATTCATAGCCCTTGTACAGGATAAAGGCAAGGAGAGCCACGTCGAGGATTGGGCGGATAAACTCATATATTGATGACAGCCAGTGAAACCATGCCATTTGAACATTATAGCATATTATTTCCTGCTTTTAAAGGTGATTTTTAACTATAGCAGGTTTTTATATAAAATGATGAAAAATTTGTTCCTTCCCATGATTGACTGATTCTGTTATTTGTTCAATAATGGATACATAAAGGAGAATAAAATGATTACAGAAATATTAAAGGAAATTGGTTCTGCAAAAACCAAAGACGAAAGAGAATTTGAAAAATGCCTGAATTTATATCTGAAAGGTGAAAAACTTGACAGTGCCATTAAAGACCTTTGGGGCAGCAAAGAAAATAATATTGTAAAAATTAAGGAAAAATATCCGAAAATGACGCAGCAGTTGTCATTTTATTATCTTTTACTGCAGGACATAAATGGTTTTATTAAAGCATCATATGACGGCAANAAAAATAAAGAAGAAATTAAAAACAGATTAAATGCCTGTACCAAACTTTATAACAGATCATTGCAGATTTTTATTGATATGTTCGGNCTTCTGGAAAACGGCTGCGGTTTAAATGCGTTTTTATTGTGGCGTTCAATATATGAAAACTATGTTAATTCAAAATATATCGCTAACGGTTCNGAAGAAGAGGCAAAGCTCCTTATTGAATATGAAGCTGTTCAGAAGAATAAACTATTGGGAGTAAAATTAACAAAAGAAGATAAGGCAAAATTTGCNAAAAAATTCGGCAGAGATTATGACAGCAANGATTTATGCTGGGCAAAAAATTTAAGAGGCAAAAGAATNTTTATTAAAATCGTAAGAAGCGTAAAAGAAAAGAAATTTTATAAATATTATTTATTATCCAATTATATCGGACGCACAAGTTCATTTTCTGTGGACAGCGTTATTGTTTACAATGAAAAAGCGGGAAGCAAAACTCTTCCTTTCTCCTCTGATGATGCCGCAAAGGGATTAAGCGTTTTTATCAGCGTACTAAGCGAATTTTCAAGTGTTATGATTGAAAATTATATTGACGATAAAAAGCAGAAAGAGACGCTTAAGAAAATGGTTGTTCATTGCGGCAAGCAGATCGACAGGAAATGGAAAAAATACTAAGAGAATATTACAGTTCTTTTATTACTCTCCGAACAGCCGCTGCAATTCCGTTGCCGTCAAGCTCGTTTTGCGCAAGCAGCTCTTCCCTTGTTCCCAATGCATTGTCTTCTTCGAAAAACCGCGTTTCTGCGGCAAGATGAACAATTTTTGCGCGGCAATTTTTTTGCAGCGCGAGGGAAGAGCAGTATTCGCCGAAGCCGCCGTTTTTCATGCCTTCTTCGGTAATGCAGAAAATTTTATATTCGTTCATTAAACCTGCAAGATATTCTTCATCCACGGGTTTTAAAAAACGCAGGTTATATAAATCCGCTTCAATTGCGCTTTCTTTTAAAATGGAGGCGGCTTCGGCTGCTTCCCTGTAAAGGCTTCCTGTAAATGCAATGCACACTTTGTTTTCGCTGCCTCGCGAAACCCAAACGCCGCGTCCCTTTTCTATCGGCTGCGAGAAAGCGTCAGTCTCCTGAGGGCAATACGCCTTTGGATACCGGATTATAACAGGACCAGCTTCTTGCATTAATGACCAATCAAACACAAGCTTCATTTCGTTTTCGCTTGCAGGCGCAAGGATTGTCATGTTAGGTGTACTTCTGAAAAGCGATATGTCAAAAAGCCCCTGATGGGTTTCNCCGTCTGCGCCGACAAACCCCGCTCTGTCCAGAGCAAAAATTACCGGAAGATTCTGAAGGGCTGTATCATGAATTATTTGATCCACGGNGCGCTGAATAAAAGTTGAATAAATTGCAATCACAGGTCTTAACCCCTGCGCNGCAAGTCCTGCCGCGAAAGTAACGGCNTGTTCTTCTGCAATGCCTGCGTCAAAAAAACGGTTTGGATATTTTTTGGCAAAAGCTGATAAACCTGTGCCTGTTTTCATTGCGGCTGTTACGGCGGCAACGCTATTGTCTTTTTCTGCTGCGTTTAAAATAATATTTGAAAAACATTCTGTAAAACTTTTTTGCTTTACTGTTTTGGATTGATCTATTCCGCTGTCAACGCAAAAAGAAGCGACGCCATGATAGCTGTCAGGGTCGTCTTCAGCGTAACTATAACCCTTACCCTTGCGCGTATTTAAATGTATAACAACAGGACGGTTTAATTTTTTTACATCTTCCAAAACGCCGATAATCGTTTGTATATTATGTCCGCTTATCGGTCCGACATACTCAAAGCCAAGGTCTACAAAAAAATTATCTGTATAAAAAATTGCTTTAACAGCGCGTTTTAATCTGAGTATAATGCTGTAAAAAGTATTTCCGAAAAATGGAAGTTTTTTTACCATTGCGTCAAAATGGCGGCGGAAAGTCTGATATTTTCCTTTCATGGATAGACGGCTTAAATATTTTGATAAGCCTCCGACATTGCGGCTAATCGACATTTTGTTGTCATTTAAAATTACGATCAGCGGGAGTTCAAGATGACCAGCATGTGAAAGGGCTTCGTAAGCCATTCCGCCTGTAAGAGCGCCGTCTCCGATTACCGCAATAACGCTCGACTTGCCGTTTTGAATTCTGTCAGCGGCAAGAAGACCAAGAGCGGCGGAAATTGATGTGGATGCATGCCCTGTGTTAAAAGCGTCATGAGGGCTTTCGCTTAATTTTGGAAAACCGGCAAGCCCGTTTTGTCTCCTTAGGGAAGGAAAAGAATCAAGGCGCCCTGTTATAAGTTTATGCGCATAACATTGATGCCCTACGTCCCAGACAATTTTATCATCAGGCGTGTTAAAAACTTTATGAAGCGCAATGCTCAGTTCTACAACTCCAAGATTGGAAGACAAATGACCGCCGTTTGTGGACACAGTGTCTACAATTTGGCTGCGTATTTCCTGCGCAAGACAGTTTAATTCACGCAATGTCATTTTTTTTATATCTTGCGGAGATTTTATATTTTGCAGCAACGCGGCTAGACCTCCGTTGTATTTTTTATTATAAACCGTTCTAAATTACGGAAGTCATTTAAATATTTTCTTCTGCTTGCCACAAGGTCATTTAATTCAATAAGCAT
>JGI24695J34938_10002095_pt1 | contig 15635 bp, 13 predicted proteins | sample TergutCo191P3_FD_34938 | JGI IMG/M metagenome (IMG submission 34938)
GGATATGTCCTTGCGTTACGCGCTATCACAAGCAGCGACGGCATGACAGCCGATGTTTATCCGTTTAAATCAAGCGATCTTCTGGAAATCTCAAAGCGCATAACAGATTCTGTAAAAGAGATCGGGCGCGTTATCTATGATATATCAAGCAAACCTCCTGCAACGATTGAGTGGGAGTAAAAATCCGCTATGACAGCGTTTCGCTGAGTTACACTGGAGTAAATTATTCGATGATAACGTTATCCTGTAAACAAGCCCGGAGGTTTATGCTGTTAAAGCACGGGCTGTTAGGCGAATATAAATTCTCCGGTAAAAACGGCGCGCTGGATTTTATCCGCCAGACCGGTTGTATTCAATTTGATCCTGTTGATATATGCGGGAGAAACGCCGAGCTTACTTTACAGTCGCGCGTTAGTGGCTTTACAAAAAACACGCTAAGCGATCTTCTTTACATAGACAGAAAACTTTTTGATTATCCCGATAAAAACCTTTCTGTTATACCGCTTGAAGACTGGTCGTATTTTGAGCGGTACAGAAAAGCCGCGCGCGATAACATGAAACAGTATCCTGAGATGAAGCTGCTGATAAAACGGGCAAGATCATTCATTGAGGCTAACGGCGCGGTCTGTTCAGGCGGTATAAATATAAAAGGCGATTCATACTGGAGATCTGCGATTCACTGGAGCGCCGGAAATAAACTCTCCCGTTCTGTGCTTGAACAGATGTATTCAACAGGCGAACTTGTTATCCATCATAAAAAAGGAACCCGAAAATATTACGATCTGTCAGTACGCCATATACCGGAAAACATACTAAACGCGCCGGAGCCGTTACACGAGGAGTTTGACCATCAGAAATGGCGCGTTCTTCGCAGAATCGGCGCTGTCGGCTTATTATGGAACCGTCCGTCTGACGCGTTTCTTAATATTTGGGGTTTGGATAATGAAATACGCGGCAGAATATTTAAAGCGCTGTTAGATGAAAAAATGATAATGCCGCTCGCTGTCGAGGGGCTGCACGATTTATTTTACTTTAAAACGGAAGACGCCGCTTTGATAGACGCGGCGGCGCGGAATACGGAATCGCTTCCCCGCTGTGAGCTTATCGCCCCTCTGGATTGCTTTTTATGGGACAGAAAAATGATTAAGGCGATTTTTAATTATGAATATACATGGGAAATCTACACTCCGCCTCAGAAACGCAAATACGGAGTTTATGTTTTGCCCTTGATTTACGGTGATAATTTCATAGGGCGCCTGGAGGCGATCTGCGAAGCTAAAACAGAAACGCTTATAATAAAGAACATCTGGTTCGAGGAAAGCATAAAACAAACCAGGAAAATACAAAAGGCGGTTGAAAAACGCCTTGAAAGTTTCGCGGCATTTAATGGATGTAAAAAAATCAATAGATATTCGCATAGTTAATCTTTATATGATATAATTATATATAAGGTAAGGATCGTGACCGAAAAAAATATTTTTTCTATACCTATCGCTAAAAAACGCCAGACATCAATGAAGCGTAGGTTAATGATATTTTCTTCAATTTTATTTCTTTTAATTTTAATATTAGGAAGCGTATCATTTATTCTTTTAATGGATCAGATCATCCATAATAATTCCGGAAATGAGCTTGTAAAAGCGCTGGAATTTGAGCGGCTCCGGCTGGAAGCGTTTATTAACGGAAAAATCGCGATTGTGCTTAAAATGGCCGACTCTCCGCTGATCAGGCGTTATTTCGCGAATCCGGGCGATTCCGCTCTGGAGCGGATGGCGTTCGATGAAATCAGCGCGTATAACCGCGCGTTGCTGGAAAAATCTATGTTCTGGATAAATGATAAAGATAAAATATTTCATTCTACAGACTTTGATTCGTATACAATTGAGCCGAATAATCAGGAAAATTACTGGTATAATTTAACTCTTTATGAAACAAAAAAATATAATGTAAATATAAATCATAATCCCGATATAGAAGCGACAAAATTATGGATTAACGCTCCTGTTTTTGACAATGAGAATAAACCGATAGGAATCGTAGGAGCCGGAATTGATTTAACATATTTTATCGCTACCATTTTTCTGGATTATAAAGGCCTCTCTGAATTATATTTCTTTAATGACGCAGGCGAAATCACAGGAGCCCGCAATATTAATCTGGTTAAAAATAAAATAAACATAGAACACGCTTTTGGCAGTCAGACAGCGTCAGAAATTGTAAGTCATGTAAACGGTTTAATCGAGGGAGAGATAGTTTACTTTGATATAAAGAATATCAACGGAATAGCCGCGGCTGGATCTATTAATTTGTTAGGCTGGTATATAGCGGCGGTTCATTATTTTTCATTAAGCGACGCGCTTAATACAGGGATGACTGTTCTTTTTACGGCGATGATAATCGTCATTTTTTCCATTTTCGCGGTCTTTAATATATTTGTCGCGAGGCTGCTTGAACCGCTTCATCGTATGGTTAACAGCATAAGTAAAATTTCCGGCGACTGGGAATTAAACCGGAATAACATAAACGCGGGAAAAGATGAAATCGGAACGTTAGGCGAATTTTTAAATATGACAATTATTGATCAGCTTACGGGAATTTACAACAGGCGTTTCTTTGACGGAAACATGAAAAAGATTATTCATTCGCTGTCCCGCGCTTACAACTCGGACTCCGGCATGGGAAGCTGTCTCAGCCTGTTAATGATTGATATAGATTTTTTCAAAAAGTATAATGATTTTTACGGACATGATAAGGGTGATATGTGTTTAAAAGAAATCGCGGATGCTCTTTCAAAATGCATTACAAGAGAAGATGATTTCGTCGCGAGATACGGCGGCGAGGAATTTGTTGTTGTGCTGCCGAACACGGATAAAAACGGAGCGGCGGTCATCGCGGAAAGATTACTGAACAGGGTGCGGAGCTGCGGCATACCGCATAAATTAAACAGCGCGGCAGATTATGTTACTGTTTCTATCGGCGGCACAACCGGCATTATAAATTTTAACCAGGAAAGCAGCGATTATGTTAAACGCGCTGATTCCGCGCTGTATAAGTCAAAGAACAGCGGACGTAATCAGTATTCATTTGAAATGTTTGGAAAAAAATCCTGATTGAAAATAAAGTCTTTTTCTGTTACATTAAGCTCATTATGAATTACGCTGAAGAATCATTGAAAAAACATTACCAGTGGCGCGGAAAACTCGAAATAAATCACAAGATGCCGGTATCGACGCGCGAAGAGCTTTCTCTCGCGTATACTCCCGGAGTCGCTGAACCGTGCCTTGAAATACAGAGAACCCCGGAAAAAAGCTGGGAACTCACCGGCCGCTGGAATACAGTAGCCGTTGTCACAGACGGAACCGCGGTTTTAGGGTTAGGTGATATCGGCCCTGAAGCCGGAATGCCTGTAATGGAAGGGAAATGCGTTTTATTTAAGGCATTCGGCGGTGTTGACGCTGTTCCGCTTTGTATACGCTCAAAAGAAGTTGACGCGATTGTTGAGACTGTCGCGCTGCTTGCCGGCAGTTTCGGCGGAATAAATCTTGAGGACATTTCCGCCCCGCGGTGTTTTGAGATTGAGCGCAGGCTAAAAGAGTTATGTGACATTCCGGTCTTTCATGATGATCAGCACGGCACAGCGGTTGTGACTCTCGCCGCTCTCTTAAACGCGTTAAAGCTCACCGGAAGAAAACCGGAAACAACAAGCGTGGTTACGCTAGGCGCGGGAGCCGCGGGAATAGCGGTTGTCCGTCTTTTGTTGAAGGCCGGTTTTTCCGACATAGTGTTATGCGATCGCAAAGGAGCGGTTTATAAAGGCAGACCCGATCTTAACAGCGAAAAAGAGGAAGTGGCTCTTATCACAAACAGGCAGATGAAAAAGGGTTCTCTTTCCGGCGTTATTCGGGGAGCCGATGTGTTTATCGGCCTTTCGGGTCCGGGAATTGTGAGCGCGGAAATGGTGAAGTCAATGTCAGCTAACGCTGTATTATTTCCTATGTCCAACCCTGTGCCTGAGATAATGCCCGATGCCGCTGTTTACGCCGGAGCCGCTGTAGTCGGAACAGGACGCAGCGATTTCGCGAACCAGATCAACAATGTTCTTGCCTTCCCCGGCATTTTCAGGGGCGCGCTTGATGTCCGCGCGAGCGATATCAACGATGATATGAAAATCGCCGCCTCTTACGCTCTAGCGGATCTGGTTGATGAAAACGAGCTTAGAAGCGATTATATTATTCCCGCGGCATTTGACAAACGTGTAAAAGACGCGGTAGCCAAAGCGGCGTCACAAGCGGCGGTTAAATGCGGCATAGCGCGGGTATAAAATGAAAACAGGAAAAATAACTTTATTGCTCGGCCCGATGTTTTCAGGAAAAAGCTCTATATTACTTAATGAAATTGATAAAGCGTCCATCGCGCGAATCCCAAGCTGCATAGTAAGACCGAAAACAGATACAAGAAAATTTTTTACACATTCAAAATGGGAATACCGCGATTTTGACAATTATAATGTCGGGGATCTTAAAGATGTTCCTTCGAATCAATATGATGTTATCTGCGTTGACGAAGGGCAGTTTTTTAAAAGCCTCCTTTACTCGCTGGAATGGGCAAATCAGGGGAAAAGGGTTTTTATCTCCGCCTTAAACGGAGACAGGCACCAGTGTAAATGGGAATCAACGCAGGAGATGATACCGTTAGTTGACGAGATTATTTTTTTAAAAGCGGTATGTTCAAGGTGCGGCTCGTATGAAGCGTCATTTTCCTACAAGGTAAATGACACAAGCTCTTCTCAGGTTGATATCGGCGGAAGCGCGGAAAGTTTTATCGCTCTTTGCAGAGGATGCCTTGAAGAAGAAAAACTTCAGATGAAACTATGGAGCAGCCGCGCGTAAACCTATTTAACATAAAAACTTTCAGGAGGGCCAAGATACGAAATTAGCGGCTTGCGGTCTTCTTTGTAAATCAGAATTCTTTCAAGTATTAATCCCGCCTCAATAGCGCCTATGGAAATTTCCCGCGCGCCTTTTTCAAATTTTAATGACGCTTTACTTCTGCGTATATTATCCAGCACACCCTGACACCATTCCATATAATTAGGATTTCCGGCTTTGAAGTCTGCCGGAACAGCGGTGATTATTTGCGCGTCACGCTGTGATTTCAGCGCGAAACGGAGCGGGCGCTTATTCCGCGCGGAATTAACCGGCGTTGTCCACACTTCCGCGGTATAATCCCCTGCTTCCTCAATCAAAAAACGGTAGGAAAGATAAGGTCTTTCATCTTTCACGCCGGAATCAGGCGCCGGAAAATCAGCCGTGGAGGGAAAAACTTTCATCGCGCCGTTCGCCGCAGGTACAGGTAATGTTTTAGCCGCGAAGCTGCTTCTGCCGTAATTATCAAGTTCAATAAAGCCGCCGCCGGGCTTGCCATCTGATGCCGTAACATCCTGTTTAAAACAAAAATGATTAGCCTCGATCGCGATTACTCCGTTATTTTCAAGGAATGTCATCGGAGGCAGACTGCCGGTATCAACATGTTTCGCTTTAACCTCAACCGCGATTTTTGTCTCGTTATCTTTAATGATGAAATTAACTGTTTGAATTTCACCCGCCTGCCGCGCTGCCGCGAGCTTTTTTTTGTCGCAGCGGATAATAATTTCCTCCTGTTCCGCTACAGCGCCTTTCAATGGATGAGGGCTGCCGTTTGTTATGATCTCCAGCCAATCTTGATCCCCGCCTTCTTCGCGCGGTTCTATGACATAATCAAGATGTCCCGCGCCGTCATTCGCGATTTCAAGAATAACTTCATCATTTCCAGCGTAAAGGAAATCATCTATCATGATTTTTTCAGGGCTTCCGTAAGTTCTTGTGTAAGTTTCCCCGCGGTCCTTGCGGGAAATAACCATACGCGGTTTATACGCTGGCTCAATGAGAGTACGCGGCGGATACCGGCAGTTATCTTCGTTCCATTTAACAAAGCCGATATGCTGCTCCAATTCCATGCCTTTCCACTTACCGTTTTTGAATAACGCGAATTCCCGCGCCAACTCCCGGTCTTTTTCAATATAAGCGGCAGTCAAAGCGGCGTAACCGTTCGCGGTTTTCTTTCCCTGTTTCGCGTAATGGCGGTTTTTCCCGGCGTATAAATGCATTCTGAGCAGGCAGACGCTTGCCTTCGCCGGATAATATATCATGCTGTAATACGCGTTTTTCAATTTTTCATCATGTTCCGAAAGGGCTTTATATATTTCTTCGTTAAGCGTTTCTATATTCTGAGCGAAAGACAGCATCCTGTCAGTCTCAAGGTAGTGGCACGGATGATAAACATTTTCGTTGAGCGCTTCGGGCCGCCTTGCCGCGTTCATGTTGATATAGCCGTGAAACACTTCCGCCATCTTTTCGCGTAACGCCGGATCTGCGGCGGAAAAAGTTTTCTCAAGCCATATATCAGTATATTTTCCTATGCTGTTAGGTGAACTTGTGCCCCACTTTTCAAAATCATACGCGAGGCACATAAAATACGCGAGATGCGCTTCATTAAATTTTAAATCGCCCGCATTGACAATCCAGATATCCCTGATGCCGTAATCGTAAGCCATGCTCATCTGTTCCCATGTCCTTTCAAATGAAATGGACGGCATCCATTCATAAGAAACCGGTCCGCCGTGATAATCAAAATGATAATACATGCCAAAGCCGCCGTTTCTGGAGCGGATATCTTCAGCGGGCAGTGTCCGTAAAAAACCGAAGTTATCCTCACAGAGCATACAGATAACGCCGTCAAGCTCATCCCAATCCTTTAAGCCTTCAGCTTCACTGCCGCCGTAATAATATTCCTCAACCTCCTTGTAAAGAGCCAGAACCTGCTTAACTTTAGTTATGTCTGGATTAACATATTTTTTGATAAGCTCTCTCTGGTTTTTTATTATGTCTTTTAGAAGATCGATATTATCCTTTAGAGAAGCGCCTTCGGGAAGCATGGAAGAGTCGCGTTCACCCCGCATGCCGATTGTAATTATTTTTTCGTATTTGCCGCTTCTTTTTAAAGCGTCTTCCCAGTATTTTAAAAGGCCGTCCTTGTTTGTGTAATAATTCCAGTCATTGCCGTACCCGGAAGCCGCGCCTCTGACTTTGTCCCATTCTTCGCTCGCGCGAAGGCAGGGCTCGTGATGCGAAGCGCCCATAATAACCCCGTAAATGTCAGCTAACTCCTCGTTAAGGCTTCCGGGTCCGTCCAAAGGAAACGATGAAGTCCACATCGCGGGCCACAGGTAATTACCCTTTAATCGCAGCAGCAGTTCAAAAACGTGATCGTACATTTCCGCGGTAAAACCTCCGAAGCGGCGTGATGTCCAGCTTCCGAAGCACGGCCACTCATCATTAATAAAAAAACCGCGGTATTTAACGTCCGGCTCTTTGGAAACAGTTTCTATCTCCTTTGAAATTTCTATCTTTTCTTTTACGGCAGGCTCGGCGTCGACCCAGAAATGCAGAGGAGAAACCCCGATGTATTCAGATAACGCGAACATGCCGTAGATTGTTCCGCGTTTATCGCTTCCGCAGACAAGTAAAACTTTTTCCGCGCCGCTAAAAGCTTCATCAATAAATTTTATTTGATAAACTTCTCTCCTGCCGGAAACCGCGGATGTATCAAATTTGTTTTCATGTATCAGTTTATCTATAAGCGGGCTGTTTCCATGTGTCGCGAAAATTATACAGCAATCGTATGATAATAAATTACTTACCCCTTGAGCATCGCCGCGCGGATAAGAATCTGTAATGGCCGGAAGCAGCCCGCAGACTTTTTCAAAATCCAGAGCGACTTTCTTCGCTATCCGCTTTACGCCTTCGAACGCTTCTCTCTCGACTATAAATGAAAATTTGTTCATGAATTACCGCCTTTATTAAATAATAAACAAGAGAAGGGAAAACCACAATGATTAAAAATTGGAGCTGCCCGGAAACCTGAAACCGGTTCCCGGACAATTTTGATAAGCTAGAACTTTCTTGTAAACGGCATTGGTTTACGCATCCTGACAAGGAGAGATATCGGGATTAAAACATAGGGCAGATTGAAAGCGAGGAATTTGGCGGGATTTTCAGTTCTCCATTCAACTTCGCCGAAGAACTCTACGCCGAAAACAATAATACCTGTATTACACGCTATCATGGTCGCGTAAATTACACATGGAAGCTGAATACGGTTCCAGCCGCGCCAGATTGAAAATACAAGAATCGCGTAAAAGGGCATATATACAAACGCTGATAAACTGATAATGATCTTCATCCAAAACGGCGGATTCTGGAAAAGTTTATCAGTACCTCCTTCCGCGTACCAGTGATTCGCGTTCAGAATAAAGTTCGCGGAGGGATTATCAAAATTCAAACCCAGCGCCGGAATCATGTCCGCGATGCAGGAAGTGACAAAAAAGGCCGAAAAGATAATCATAAAGAAGATATCTACCGGTCTTTCACGAAGAGATAAGTTTGCGGTATAAATTGTGTTTGTTTTCTTTTTCATATTCTGGAATAATAAACATTTATAAATTTTATGTCAAGTATTAGTTTAATTAATTTATGTATTAGTTGAGAAGATAAAATCTTTTAGTATGATGGCGTTAACGCGGCTGCCAGCCTGAAACGCCCCGCATTAAGCCGTCTATAACCTGAGGAAACGGAAAGGAGTTATTCCTTCTGTCGATTAAACCGAATTTTTCCACATTTTGACCGCCTGTAAAAACGCCGTTATCCCACCAGAAGCACGGCATTCCTTTGCTTATCGCGTATTTAACATAGAACTCAGCCCATTCGGCTCTGACACCGGCGTTGTCTTTATTCATCGCGCCAAACTCGCCTAAAATAACAGGAATTCCTTTACTGACAAATGTATCATAGGCGCGATCGATAAAATCTGTAATAGGAGAAGTATCGGAATTATTATCTTTACTCCATGTATTAATCGGGCTGTTAGCGTTAAGCGCGAAATCATATGGCACATACGCGTGAACGGATGCGGCGATTTTGTTTGGGACAGAATCTTTTGGGATAACCAGAGCGCTCATTGCGATCTGAGCAGCGGAAGCGGCGTAGGAGTTTACAATCAAAATACGTTTGTCATTATTTCCGCCGCTCGCCCTTACTGTCTCTGCAAACTGCTGATAAAACTTATTTAAGTTCACATGCTCAAAAGCAATTCCTCCCGTCCATTCATACAACGCGCCCTTTGTCCTTGGCTCGTTCAATGCCTCGAACAGCAATTTCTCATCGTAGTTTCTGAAGGCGGCGGCAATTTGTTCCCAGATTTTTTTGAATATAAGAAGCGATTCTTCCGCCTGCGCGTTTGTGAATTTAAAAATTTCCTCATCATGATGCGTGTTTAAAATTATATACAAACCGTTATCAACCGCGTAATTAACGACTTCGGCGATACGCGCCATCCAGTCCGGGCGGATGTTGTATTCCGAATCAACAGCCTTGCTCCATGAAACAGGAATTCTGACCGCGTTGAATCCGGCTTCTTTTAAAGCCGTGAAATTTTCTTTTACAGTAACAGGGTTGCCCCACGCTGTTTCCATTTGCTGAACTGACGTGCCGGCATAGCGGCCTCCGCCAAGCCAAGAAAACCCGTTTTTGTCTCCTATCGCGTCAAAAGTATTTCCCAGGTTCCAGCCGATTTTAATTCCCGCGACAATCTCAGAAGCTGTAATGTCGTTGAATGGCATCGGGCTTTCAGGCGCTCCGGGCGCGACAGGATAATTGACGGCGGAGCTTCCTGCGTTAGCGCTGCTGCTCCGGCAGCTGGTTGTAAATATCACTGTCATTGTTACAGCGGTAAAAAAAAATAATTTTATCAGATTCATTTTAACTCCTGTTTTTCCGGCGATTTCCTTATCTCTCTGTTAATTTGTATACTACATCTTTTCGCAGTATTTGAACAGTTTATCCTAAGCGAAGACAGACATCTGTATCTTGAAAATTGTAGTATAATGAACTTGCGCCGGGGTATGTCCTGTGCGAAAAACATTTTTTTTATCAGAAGCGGCTTTTTCAAAACTTTCGAACCATGGAACCGTAGGTTCCTAGTTCGCGTTTTTGAAAAAGGCTCAGAAGTAAGGTTTATTTTTTATGAATTTATACCGGCCTGTGAAAATTGGCTCTTTGGAGCTTTCCGGCAATCTTTTTCTCGCGCCGGTTGCCGGTTACACAGACCGCGCGTTTCGCTCTATCTGCGCCGGAGAAGGCGCGTCTTTTTCCTTTACAGAGCTGGTTTCCGCTGAGGCGTTGTGCCGCGGCTTTTTAAGGTACGAGTCGAACGCTCCGGCTGCTAACCTTATCCGGCGCGGGGAAAATGAAAAGCGTTATGCGATACAACTTTTCGCGGGGAACAGCGAGACGGTTTACAAGGCGGCTTGCCTTCTCGCGCGTTTAACTTCAGCGGACGGCGCATTGTGCGACGCGCTTGACATTAACGCCGGCTGCCCTGTTCCAAAAGTTGTGAAAAACGGCGCGGGTTCCGCATTAATGAAAGATCCTTCTAATCTTGGACGAATTGTGGAAGCCGCCGTCCGCGCCTCAAGCGAAAAACTCGGAGGTATTCCGGTAACCGTTAAAATCCGTTCCGGGTGGGATTCAGACTCGATCAATTACGCGCAATGCGCGCGGATTGCCGTTGAAGCGGGAGCCTCAATGGTTACTTTGCATCCGCGTACGCGCGCGCAGGGTTACGGAGGAAAGAGCGACTGGCGGCATATCGCAGATTTGGCGGCGGGGCTTTCCATCCCTGTTACTGGATCAGGCGATCTTTACACGCCCGAGGACGCGCGCGAAATGCTGCGGGAAACCGGCTGCGCCGCGGTGATGTTCGCCCGCGGCGCGATGGGTAATCCGTATATTTTTTCCGCCGCGAGATCGCTGCTCGAAACGGGCGTTTGGCAGCCGCCTTCGTTTTCCATGCGGATAAAAGCCGCTTTCCGCCACCTTGAAATGCTGGCTGAAGATAAGGGAGAGCGGACCGCGTGCCTTGAAATGCGTAAACAATTTTGCGCGTACACAAAAGGCATGCCAGGCGGAGCGGCGCTCCGGGATAAAATTGTCCACGCCGGATCAATAGAGGAATATCAAAAAATCATTAGTGATTATTAAATAATCTACCGATAATTTATTATATTTGTTAATAGAATGAATCTATCGGGAGAATTATATGATTTGGCTTATTTTCGGTATCGCGTTAGTTGTCAGCGGCTTAGTCGGGCTTATTGTTCAAATATACTATTTAAGGCAGAGAACATAGATAAGGCTGTTAACTTCCGCCGGGGATCTGCCGTTTCGCGGCAGGTTGACCTCTTTTTAATCAATCTCTATTCTTAAATTATGAATATAATAAGAAAGCCGTTCAAATACGCCAACTTTTATTCTGTTTATTGGCTTATCGGAATTAACGTTCTCATTTTCGCCGCGGCGCAGTTTTTAGGCGATCAAATCCGTTATATGCTGACTGTGTATCTCTCGATGATACCTGCCATCGTTATCCAAAATAGATGGATATGGACTTTTTTCACCTATATGTTTATGCACGGGAATTTCACGCATATCATTTTTAATATGCTCGGTCTGTTTATTTTTGGCGTTCAGGTTGAAAGGCAGATGGGCAGCAGGGAGTTCCTTCTCTATTATTTTCTGACAGGGACGCTCGCGGGATTTTTTTCATTTCTTGTGTATTGCTTTACCGGGAATTATTTAGCGGCGCTGATGGGCGCTTCCGGCGCGCTTTTCGCTGTGCAGCTCGCGTACGCTGTGCTGTATCCTAATTCGATTATCTATATCTGGGGAATACTTCCTCTTCGCGCGCCTGTAATGGTGCTCGCTTTCACGGTTCTGTCGCTGGTTTTTATTTTAACCGGAATGCAGGGCAATGTCGCTCATCTTACACACCTCGCGGGATTCGCCTTTGGCTGGCTTTATTTTTTGATACGTTTTGGCGTAAGTCCGTGGAAACGGCTTACAAGCAGATAAGGTGTTATTCGCGCATAACGTTTTTCTGAAATTTGAGGATATAAATCGATGAAAAAAGTCGGAATACTTTTTGGCGGTAAATCCGCGGAACATGAAATTTCCCTGTTATCAGCGAAAAACATCTATGACGCGATAGACAGAACAAAGTTTACTCCCGTTCTTATCGGTATTGATAAAAAAGGCAGATGGTTTTTAAATGACGTGTCCATTTCCGGCTCGAAACATTTCCTTGAAAATGACAGCGGCGCGTCACAGGTAAAACTTAACCCCGAAGGAAAAACAGTCGCCCTTCGCCCTGAAGGAAGCGGCCTTTTCTCCGCCGGAGGAGAAGGAAACATTTCATTGGATGTTGTATTTCCTGTTCTGCACGGGCCGTTCGGCGAAGACGGCACAATACAGGGTTTTCTTAAGTTAGCTGACATTCCCTTTGTGGGAGCCGGAGTGCTAGGCTCCGCCGCGGGGATGGACAAGGACGTGATGAAACGCCTTCTGCGCGATGGGGGAGTCCCTATCGCGGAATTTTTAGCTTTAAGAAGCCATGAGAAAGCGCCGTCTTTTTTTGAAATCGCTGCGGCTCTCAAAGGCGCGGAAAATAAAACCGCTTTTTTTGTTAAACCCGCAAACATGGGTTCTTCTGTTGGGATCAGTAAGGTTCATAATGAGGCTGAGCTATCCGCCGCGCTGAAGGACGCTTTTTTATATGACACAAAAGTTATCATAGAAGAATACATAACAGGACGCGAGATTGAGTGCGCCGTGCTCGGAAATGAGGAACCTGCCGCGTCAGTGCCAGGTGAAGTTATCACATCTCATGAGTTCTATTCATATAACGCGAAATACCTTGATGAAAAAGGCGCTGTTCTTGAGATACCAGCGAAACTTGATGAATGTACAGCAAAAAAAATTCAAGATATGGCTGTAAAAGTTTTTAATCTGCTCTGCTGCGAAGGGCTTTCGCGCGTGGATTTTTTCCTGAAAGAAAACGGCGAAATAATTGTGAACGAGATCAACACAATGCCGGGCTTTACAAGAATCAGCATGTATCCAAAAATGTGGGAAGCAAGCGGCGTTTCCTACACAGAGCTTATCACAAGGCTAATCGGGCTCGCAGTCAGCCGTTATGAGAAAGAAAGCAGGCTTAAAACAAGCGTGAATTAGTATGATTAATTTATCTGGGTTTATCGCGGAAGCGCACGAAAAAACCAATATTTCAATAACTAATCATCTGACAGCTTATAGTCCGTATATCTTCGCGTATTTTTCATCAATGTATTTTAAGAACGGATGAACCGACAGATTTTCGCCGGTAACTTTTTTCAACAGTTCGCCGGGGGTAAGGCGCCTGCCCCATTTATGAATGTTATTGCGCAGCCAGTCATGTACAGGCGAAAAGTTTCCGCTCGCTAAAAGATCATCTAAATTAGTTATATCGGATTTTAGCTTCTCATAAAACTGAAGGCTGTATAAATTTCCCAGCGCGTAACTCGGGAAGTACCCAAAGGAGCCATGTGACCAGTGTACATCCTGAAGAACGCCTTCCGCGTCAGTCTGAGGGACAATCCCGAAGTACTCCTTCATTTTTGAACGCCAAATGGACGGAAGATCGCGCGCTTTAACCGCGCCGGAAAAGAGATCCTGCTCAAGCTCAAAGCGGAGTATGATATGAAGGCTGTAACTTACTTCATCAGCTTCTACGCGTATCAGTGAAGGTTTCGCCAGATTTACCGCTCTGTAAAAATCATACGCCTTTACATTGTCAAAACGGCCCTGCATGCATTTTTTTAGCGCCGGAAACAATCCTTCCCAGAAGGGAAGGCTGCGGCCTATTACATTCTCCCATAAACGCGACTGTGATTCGTGGATGCCCATTGACGCGCCGTCCGCGAGGCATGTTACGCGCAATTCACGCGGAATGTTAAGCTCGTAAAAAGCATGGCCGCATTCATGAATCGTGGAAAAAACCGATGAGAGAAAGTTATCGGTAAAGTACCGGGTTGTTACGCGGACATCATCAGAGCCAAGCGTTGTTGTAAACGGGTGGGCGCTGATATCAAGCCTGCCCCTCTTCGAGTTAAACCCCAAATGGTTCATAAGCTCAAGGTTAAATTTCGCCTGCGCGTCCTGGCTGATTTCGCTTTCTAAAAACGAGCAGTCAGGCTCAGGTTTTGCCGCGATTTTTTTTAGTATTTCCGAAAGCCTCTCCCTTAAAGGAGTAAAAACCGGTTTAATTTCGTTAACGCCCATGTCAGGTTCATATATATCCAAAAGACCGTCATATATTCTGTCTTCATAGCCCCAATACACAGAATGTCTTCTCGCGAAATCGATCATGGTTTCCAGATGAGGCAGGAAGGCGGCGAAGTCATTATTTGCTCTGGCTTCTGTCCATGCCGCCTGAGAGAGACCCTCGGCTTTCGCGGCGGCGGCTACAAAATCCACCGGCAGCTTTTTGCTTCTGTCGTAGTCCATGCGCAGCATTCTGAGAAAATCCCTTTCTAGTTCCGGCAGATTTTCATCGCCGCGCGGATTATCAGTTACTGACCCAAGCTCTTCAAGGAGTCTTCCTGTTTCATCCGCTGTAAAACGCTCATGGTGAAGTCTCTCCAAAAGAGCGAGCTGTTCGGAACGCTCTTCCGCTCCAAGCGAAGGAAGGTATGTCTCAAGGTCCCAGTGTAATAAAGACGCGGTGCGCGCGAGCAGACAGCATTCCCTGTCTATCGCGTGAAGTTTTTCCAGCAGGTTATTTTTATCCATAATTTATCTCCTTTAATTGAGAATTGAGCTGTTTTGAATACTGAGACTTGAAACAGCTGTTTGATCATACATCCGGTTTTAAGCCTTGCACATCCCACTCCGGCGGAATTTTGGACGGCATTCCTTTGGAGTCTACAAAAACCCACGTAACTTTCGCGTCTATTACAAGGTCTTCCCCGCGCCAGATCTGCTGAGAGAGAGTGCCGCTTACAGCGCCTTTTTTAATTGGCTTTGATTTTATTACAAGCTCATCGTCAGTAAAGGCCGGCTTTTTATAATCAATCTCGATTCTTGATATATAAGTGCCGTAACCGGTTTTTAACGCTTTGTTATAATCGAAATTAATATCTTTTAAATACTCATAACGCGCGTATTCAAGATAATTCAAATAATTTGCGTTATTTACATGATTGTAGCTGTCGCACTCGTAGGTTCTTACAATTATTCTGCATTGACTTTCCATGCGGTCATTATAGTGGTTGTGTGAAATTTTGAAAAGATGTCTTTTTCAGTCATGCGGAATGAAACTCCCGCGCCATATATACGCATAACTTTTCAGGAGATGTGTATGAGTGTTTTTGCTTACATGCCGTACGGAGCGGGCGGCATTATCATCAGGGTTGAGACAGATATAAGACGGGGCATCCCGGGCGTTGATATTTCCGGTCTCGCGGAAGGAGCTGTCAGGGAAGCGCGGGACAGAGTGCGCGCCGCGTTCAGGAATTCGGGGTTTAATTTTCCGGCGGACAGGATATTGATCAATCTGGCTCCCGCGGGATTAAAGAAGGACGGAGCGGCCCTTGACCTGCCGATCGCGTTATCTGTAATGGCGGCGGCCGGCACCGCTCCTGCCGCGGGAAATCTGCTTGTGATGGG
>JGI24695J34938_10002099_pt1 | contig 15620 bp, 8 predicted proteins | sample TergutCo191P3_FD_34938 | JGI IMG/M metagenome (IMG submission 34938)
TCTTTGCAGTACATTCCGTTTTTATCAGGCACTATGCGCGTAACAACCTCTCTTTGCCAATGATGGATTACTGACGCGACATCAGGCACAACGCAGGCGCAAACCAAACCCGCGCCTGTCATGTATGCGGCAGAGCAGGCAAGAGAAGCGGCTCCCGGCATTTCTTTTGAGCCTGCGAAAACCAACACCTTCCCAAAACTGCCTTTATTGGAACGCTCTTTTCTAACAGGGAGCAGATTAAATGCTTCGTTGTCTGCTAGAATTTCTGTTTTCGGATTAACCCTGTCTATCAGATTTTTAGGAATCGAAATATCTTCAACGCGGATAATTCCCACATGCTCCGCACCGGGATACAAATACAAGCCGGTTTTTGGATAACAAAAAGTAATTGTTTCATCAGCTTTAACGGCGCAGCCCATGACGTGTCCTGTATCACAATGAATGCCGGAAGGTATATCAACAGAAATAACATATTTTTTACTATTGTTAATCGCTTCTATTAATTGTTTAACGTTTGTGTCAACATCGCGTGAAATACCTGTACCGAGGAGAGCGTCAACGATTAAATCGCAAGCATCTATATCTGATTGTTTAATTGAATCTTTATAATTGATTACTTTAGTTTCTATACCTTTACATTGCAGCTGACGCGAAACCGCAAGTCCATCACCGCCGTTGTTGCCGGGACCGCAGAAAATAAAAACACTTGGATTATTAATTTTTTCCAGATAATTAAGGCAATGTTTAGTTACCTGCGCCGCTGCGTTTTCCATAAGTACGATGGAAGGGGTGCCAAGTTCTTCTATGGCGATTCTTTCTATTTCCCGCATCTGCGCGCTTGTTACGATTTTCATAGATTAAGTATAATAGATTCTTTATTTTTTTACCACGAACCATACAAACGCCGCGAACTCGCGCTTTGCTATTTTAACCTTATTTACAGGAAATCCTTGACAACTATATGGACTCTCTTTAGTAAAAGAAAGAGAAAACGGACAATAAGTTCGTGTTGGTTCGTGAATGAACCGTTAAACTAAAAGTTTACGGTTCTGTTCGTGGTTAATCTCTTCTTCTCTTATCATTCATAATGCGACCACATGCGGATTATTTTTATAATTCCCTGGAAAAGATTTCCATTCGTATCTTTTTCATTGTTATCATTGGGTAAAACCTGATAAACCAGACGATGTTGTATATTTATTCTTCTTGAATATGTTTCTTCATACCCTTTTAGTTTTTCATAGTACGGAGGATTTTGAAAGGGGTTTTGCTTTATTACTCTGAGTAAATCAACGGTTTTAGGTTTTAAGCCAGCTTGTTCCAATTTCTGCGCGTCTTTTATTGCTTGACGAGTGAGTAATATATTATACATCAGGCCACACATCAGAAAGAGAAGCGCATTCAGAAAACGGAGTGTTGATTCCTTTTTTAATTGAGTCCGGCATATTCGGAATGGAATTTAAATATGTAGTATCATCCATTTGCAGAATGTCACGATATTTCTGAAATAACAAAAAATCACGCACCGCATAAAGTGCTTCGGTTGATAAAGAATCAATTTCTTTTTTTACACTTTCTTGAATTGTCATTGTAACACCTCCATATATATTATAAAACTTCCTCCAAAAAGCTGTATATATACCTCACTCCACCCTTGTAATATGCGCGCCGAGGCTTGCGAGTCTCTCCGGCAGGTGTTCATAGCCGCGTTCGATCTGGTAGACGTTGCGGATAACGCTTTTGCCTTCGGCGCACATGGTAGCGATAAGCATTGCCATGCCGGCGCGGACATCGGGGCTTGTTAGTTCTGAGCCGTGGAGTTTGGCGGGACCGGAAATTACGGCGCGGTGCGGATCGCATAACACGATTCTTGCCCCCATGCCGATCAGTTTATCCACAAAGAACATTCGCGATTCATACATCTTTTCGTGGATTAAAACAGTTCCTTTTATCTGCGTTGCGGTAACAATAATTATACTTAAAAGATCGGGCGGGAATCCCGGCCACGGTGAGTCGTCAATTTTTGGGATCATTCCGCCCAGGTCGTGGTTTACTTCCATGCTCTGGTTTTTCGGCACATGGATAATATTTCCTTCGTGAGCCCAGACAATTCCCAATTTTCCAAACGCTATTTTCGCGGGACGCATGTCAGCGGGGCGGGCTCCCTCAATATGAAGATCGCCGCCTGTTACAGCCGCAAGCCCTATAAACGAGCCGACTTCCATAAAATCCGCTCCTATTTCAAACTCGCAGCCAAAAAGTTTTTCCACGCCTTCTATCTTCAATATATTGGAACCGATTCCTTCAATTTTTGCTCCCATCGAAACCAGCATGTTGCAAAGATCCTGCACATGCGGCTCGCTTGCGGCGTTAGTTAAAATTGTTTTACCTTTCGCGAGGGAAGCCGCCATGATCGCGTTTTCTGTCGCTGTAACGGAAGCTTCATCAAGAAAAATATCCGCGCCTGCGAGTGTTTTCGCGCTGAAAGTAAATTTATCGCTGACCTTTACTTTTGATCCAAGTTCTGTAAGCGCCTGAAAATGAGTGTCGAGTCTTCTTCTTCCGATTACATCTCCTCCGGGAGGAGGTAGAACAACTTTTCCGGTTCTCGCCAAAAGCGGACCCGCAAAAAGGATCGAAGCTCTTATTTTTTTTGCCTGCTCTTCAGGTATCTCGGACGATTTAATATCACGCAGAATCAATTTGCGGACATTGGGCGAAGGCGTTTCAACATCGCCTCCAAGCGCTATAAAAACATCAAGCATTACCCGCACATCTTCGATTTCTGGAATGTTGCGTAAAATTACCGGCTCNTCGGTTAAAAGAGCGGCGGCGATACAGGGCAGGGCAGCGTTCTTGTTTCCGCACGCNTTNATGGTTCCGTTTAACGGAATACCGCCGTTTATTAAATACTCACTCATATATTGAATGTAACTGGAATAAAGGTTACTGTCAATTGAGGAGAAATATTTATCATGTGGCTTCGTAATCGTTTTGGTCCCTGGTCTTTTTACAAACAGGCGCTTGCAATCGCTCTTCCTGTTATGCTTCAGCAATTTATTATGAGTATGGTCTCGCTCATCGACAATTTTATGGTTGCCGGTTTGGGAGATATCAGTATGGGCGCTGTAAATATTTCCAATCATATAGTTTTTGTTTTTTTTGTAATTATCAATACAATTTGTCAGGCTGGAGGAATCTACATCGCCCAGTTTAACGGAGCGAAAGATTCTGACGGCATGAAAAACGCGTACAGTTTTAAGGTACTGTTCGCTGTAAGCATTTCGATAATTTGTTTTTCTGCGTGCAGAATAATACCGCATCAAATTCTTGGTATTCTTACAATGGATAACGCGGCTCAGGCGGAAATTACAGAAGTTGGTTCAAAGTATCTTGGACTTGTGTCATGGGCATTTTTTCCGATGGCAATTTCAATGTCGATCGCGACAAGTTTTAGGGAGATAGCGAAACCTAAAATTCCGCTTATCATATCCGGTATCACGGCTTTAATTAACACATTCGGCAATTGGGTTTTTATTTACGGAAATCTTGGAGCGCCGCGTCTTGAAGTCGCCGGAGCCGCTTACACGACAATTATTTCACGCACATTCGAGCTTATAGTATTTTTAATTTACGCTTCTTATGTAAAGGCGCCTTTTTTCGCGGACTTAAAAAGATTATTTTTTATAAAGAAAAAATTGATAAAAGAAATATTTATAAAATCAGGAATGATTTTCGCTTCAGAAATTTCATGGGTAACATCAGAAACTTTAATGATTGCGATGTACAACAGAAGAGGCGGCGCGGAAGTTGTCGCCGGCATGGCGGCGGGCTGGACAATCGCGAACATTTTCTTTTTGCTTTTTGGAGGACTGTGGATTGCGTCCAGCATTTTGGTTGGAGGAGCGCTTGGCGCGGGACAGCTTGATGAAGCGCGTAAACGCGCAGGCTGGATAAAATGGGGAGGAGCCGCGGCTGGATTGATTCTCGCGATCCCGGGATTTTTCCTTGTAGCGGGAATTATTCCTCTTGTGTTTCAGAATTTAAGCGAGGGAGCGAGAACGAATACACTCGGTCTTGTAACAGTGATTTTGGCGTATCTTCCGCTGTGGTGTTTTATTAACACTCAGTTTGCGATTTCGAGAGCCGGCGGAGATACGGCAATGGGAATGTACACTGACGTGAGCGTCAACACATTATTGTTTGCTCCGGGTTCAGTAATTCTTTCGTTATTCACAAATTTGGCTCCTGTGCCGATGTTCGCAGTCTTAAAATTGACTGATATCGTAAAAGTTTTAATCGCCCGTCATCTTCTTAAAAAGGAAAAGTGGGTAAAAAATTTAACAATCGAAAATACCGGTTAAAGTCGATTAATTAAAAATTGTTGTATAAGATGAAATTACTCTTCCTTAATCATCATGGGATTCATTTTTATTCTAAAACTTGATATAATCGGGTTTCGGGGGCGTTATGAAAAAAATTTCTGTTTTTTTGCCAATTTTTATTCTGTGTCTTTTTTTTGGATGCAAAGGCGGCAAATCAGATCTTTCTCAGCCGGGAAGAGCAGAATGGTTTACAAGCGGAGACACTTCTTCCTCAAGTTCCAGAAGTCCGCAGAGAGACCTTGTAAATGACGCCGCTATTCAGGCTGCTTTTACTCTGGATTTTCGTCCCCAAAAAGCAGAACCTGTAAGCGAATATGATATTTTAACCGCAGCTGATCTCTCAGGCTCCTCTGCCGCAGGATCAGGGCTGGGGACATCTGTCGGGGGCGGCTTAAGACGGCTCTCTGATTATCAAACTGTGTATTTTGATCCTGCAAGGGAAGCCGCGAGAATCACCGAAATCAGAGCGTCTCAGGATGCCGCAAGTCAGGGGCAGCTTAGACAAAATAACGAGCCGCTTACTGTAATTGACTGGGGACCCCGCGGGAATTTTTCATCGGCTATTCAGCGCCCGTCGATATTTGTAATTTTTTCGCAGCCTATGATCGCCCTTGCGAGTCTTGGAGAGCAGAGTGCTTCTTCNCCGCTTGTTTCGATTACTCCCGCGATAAAGGGGACGTTCCGCTGGTACGGAACCAGTTTTTTAAGTTTTGAAGGAGAAGAACCCTGCCAAAGCCAGCAGACATACACAATCACTGTTGCAGCTAACGCAAGATCTCTTTCTGGAAACAGGATAACAGGCGACAGGGTTTTTACTTTTCATACGGAGACTCTTGGTATAAGGAGCGTAACGCCCGGCGTTGAGTACAGGACAAGAACAAATGCGAGGTTTGACAACGACAATGTACCGCCGGAGGCCGCAAGGCAGATTAATCTTCTCTTTAATTATCCTGTACAAGCCGCTGATATAAATCAGTTTATCGAAATTACAGCTAACGGAGCCGCGCGAAGGTTCACGCTAAGGCAGGTTAATGAGTATGAGATAACGGCGGAAATAGCCGACGAGATAAATTTTAATTCGCAGATAAGAGTTGTGTTAAAAGCGGGAGCGAGATCGCGAGGAGGCACGCGCGGGACAGAAGCCGCTCAAATATATTCTTTTAGAACTCCCGTTCCGTTTACTGTAACGGAACACGCGAGAAGATCAGGCTACGGCAGGTTCGGCAATCTTGTAGAAATTTATTTCAACCATCAGATAAACGAAAGTACGGCATTAAAAGCAATCAGGACGGAACCTGCGATGACTATCGAGAGCGATAATATCGAAGTCTGGGGAAACGTACTGCGTGTTTTTAATCTGCCGATTAATTATGGAGCCAGATTCAGGATTTTTATTTCTGCTGATATAGAAGACGTATTCGGAAGAAAATTAACATCTCCATATTCAGGTGAGGTGATAGTTCCTGATGAGCCGCCGCCTATTGGAAAAGTTGTATATCCTGACTGGAGACAACGTGTAATGCTGGAAGCGCAATTCCCTCCGCGTTATCTTTTTGAATACCAGAATATAACACGAAACTCATCATATTTTCTCGCGAATGACGGCAATCCTTTTATTTCGAGGGAAACAAGTTACAGAACATGGAATAATAGAGTCCGTAAAACTCTTGAGGCAGGTCCTTCAAATACAAAAATGTTTGAACAGATCGATCTTTCGCCGTTTTTAAATGACAAAGGAAAAGGATTTGTTTTTTTCTCTTCGGATATAGAAGTAATGACAAGAGTGTGGACAAGAGATGACGTATTTATTCCGGGAACAGGACGAACCGGAAATCAATTTAGTATACAGGTAACAGATTTAGGTTTAACTGTTCGTTATGGTTTTAATAAAGTTGCAGCGCTTGTAACAAATCTTTCTACAGGATTACCTGTGGAAGGAGCGGCAGTCAAACTGCTTCCAAATGATTCTGTTCGAACCTACGAGAATATCGCGGATATAAACGCTTACGCTGAAGGTATCAGTGATAAAAACGGACTTGCTGTTATTAATTTAACTGCTTCTCAATTAAGAAACGCTACAAGCCTGGGCCATTATTATGATACGCCTGTTGTACTCGCCGAAAAAGACGGAGACAGAGCTGTGTTTCAGCCCGGTTTTCATAATATGTGGCGCGCAGGAATTAATGTTGATTCGCCGCAGCGCGCGGAACAAATTGTGCCTGTTGCATTTGTCTTTTGTGATCGCGGGCTTTATAAACCCGGAGAAACGCTGACATTTCGCGGCGTTGATCGATCCAAAGTGCTTGGCATGTACACACTTTACAACGGCGATTATTCAATCGCGCTCGAAGAAAATTCATGGCGGCCGAATAGAATCGCGGAAATTCGCGGAAAGACAACAGGGTCCGGAAGTTTTTTCGGCACTTTAACAATACCTGAGGACGTGACGCCTGATTCATACAGGCTTGTATACAGGCGCATGATCAATGGAGAAGAGATAAATGAAATGCTCGCTACGATCCCTGTAACGATCGCTTTTTTTGAAAGACTTAGATTCCAGGCGGTTTTGACTTCGCCGCCGCAGGCTGTTATATTAGGTGACGATATCAATTTATCTCTTAGAGCGACATATCTTGCTGGCGGAAGTTTATCAGGCGCGTCATGGGAAGGTGCCTGGTTTGAGGAAATGAGCGTTTTTAATCCGCGTAACGCCGCAACAAGAGGTTTTACTTTTGGCCCTATAAGAGCGTGGGACAGTAAGCGCCATGTCGGCTCAGAAGAAGGAACGTTAAGCGGACAGGGTACAGCGTCTTTAAGCAGGAGAACAGGCGGAAGCAATGTAACAGGAGCGCCATATATTTATCAGGCGGAAGCGAGAGTGACGGATTTGGGAAATCAAATGGTTACGGCTTACAGATCTGTTACCGCTCATCCAGCGAGATTTTACATAGGGCTTGGGAGGGGAACAGGCGGATTCGCGAGAGCCGGACAGGATTTTAATTGTAACTATATTACTGTTAATACCTCGGGCGAAAGAACCGGCGATAACAGCCTCTTTTTACAGACAGGAACCGGAGCGAGGCAGCTGCGAGTTGAATTAATACGTGAAGAATGGAGACGTATTCAGCAAAGAGGCGTAAACGGTTTTATAAATAATGAATATACGTTAAATCAGATAACAGACAGCGTTCAGATGATCAATATTAATAATCAAGGCGGAACAATCAGGGTAAGACCCGCTTCCGCAGGCTACCATATATTGCGCGTAACATCGCAGGACAGGGAAGGCAGAACCGCTCTTACAGAAATGGGATTTTATGTTACAGGTTCGGGCGGTTACTGGAACATGAATGACGCGGAGGAGCTTCGCCTTGTTCCCGATCAGGAAATGTATGAACCCGGCGATACTGCCAAAGTGCTGCTGCAAAGCGCGCTTCCTTCCGGCAATTATCTAATAACAGTAGAAAGAGAAGGTATTTTTACCGAAGAAGTGCGGCATTTTTCCGAGTCCGTAACTGTTATCGATATTCCAATTGCGCGTAACTATGTGCCGGTTGTTTATGTTTCTATTTCTTCTTATTCAGTGCGCTCAGGGCCTCCTGTTCATGAATACGGAACGCCGGATTTGGACAGACCAAAAGGCTATTACGGCGTTGCGAGGATCAATGTAAATCCGCGCGCGAGGGCTTTTTCTGTAAGCGTACAGACTGATAAAAAAACATACCGCCCGGGCGAAGAAGTTACTGTAACATTGACTGCGACAAGGGAAGGAAGACCTCTGCCGCAGGCGGAACTAACGCTTATGGCGGTAGACAGGGGAGTGCTCGATCTCATAAATTATCGTGTTCCTGATCCAATAAATCATTTTTACGCGAATTACCTTTTCCCGAATTCTACATCAGGCGGCGATTCCCGCTCTATGCTGATGGATCCTATTACATATAACGTTCGTGATCGCATGGGAGGCGACTCGCAAGACAGTAAAATTGATGAACGAAGCGATTTTAATCCTACCGCTGTTTTTGAGCCGATGCTTGTTACGGATGCGTCAGGCAGGGTAACTCATACGTTTAAGCTGCCTGATAATCTTACTACATATCGCGTAACGGTCTTTGGAGTGCGGGGAGATTTATTCGCTCTAAAAGAAAGCGAAATCGCCGCGCAGAACAGAATAAATGTCAGGGAGCTCGTTCCGCGAAGGCTTAGAACGCGCGATACAGCGGAGGCGGGAGTTTTAATCACCAATCTTGATTCTGTGCCTCATACAATAACTGTAAAACTTGATATCGGCTCTCCTCTTCCTGATGATGAAACGACGGGATTGTCGAAAGTTCCCGGTCATGCTTTTGTTGACGGAGCCGCGGAAAGGCGGGTAACGGTAAGAAGCGGAGAAAACGCCGCCGTTTATTTTGATATCGCCGCTGTCAGGCAGGGAAATGTTACGCTTAACTTTACTGTTAATTCAAATGTGTTAAACGAAAGACTTATAAGAGAAATAATAATTGAACATCCGTTTGTTATGGAGACAGCGGTGACAACAGGCACAATCACCGGAAATACCGCAAGTGAGGGAATTATTGTGCCGTCTTTCGCAGATCAAGGCGCGGGAAGCCTTACGTTAACGCTTGACGCTACAAGATTAAGTCTTCTTGATTCCGCCATTGATTATGTTTTCCGCTACCCATACGGATGTCTTGAACAGAGAAGCTCGGCAATGATGCCTCTTGTTGTGTTCGGCGATTATATTGACGCTTTAAGCCTGAAATCTGTAGTTAGAGCTCCCAGGCGGGTTGTTGAGAATGAATTAAGATCGTGGGGAAATATACAGCTTTCAAACGGCGGTATGCCGTACTGGCCTTCTGACACAAGAGCGGACTTTTTTGTCTCTCTGCGCATCGCTCATATTATCGCCACAGCTAAAGAAAAAGGAATAAGAATCCCGTCAACGTTAAACACAACAACTCTTGTCACATACTTAAACCGTGAGTTTCAAACTTTGCAGACGTGGAGAAGTTCCAATGTTGATTTTATTTACCAGTCATATTTACAGTCGTATATGCTGTATGTTTTTTCCCTGCTAGGAGAGAGAGTCGACCCTTCACGTTTATCCGAAATCCTGAGCCGTGATAATGTCGATCCGTCTGTTCTGGCTTTTATAGGAATGACATACAGAAAAATTGGGCGTAACGGTGAAGCGGCAAGCACAGCCCAGAGGCTTCGCAATCTTATTCGTCCTACAACAAGGGGCGTAGACTTAACCGATCCTATGGAAAGTAACCGCTTTAATTATTACGGCGGAAGTATCGAACAGCTTGCTCTTACATTGCAGTTCTTCGCGCAGCAGTTTCCTGGAGACGATATAAACACGCGATTACTTTTTACGCTGATTGAAAACCAGCGTTCCAACACAGGTCACTGGCAAAGCACCGCTGTAACAACGCGGATTCTTAGCGCTGTTGACGCTTTAATAAGAGCGGAAAATCTTACAAACATTGACGTAAGGGGAACTGTCTCTATTGGAACGGCGGAGCTTTTGCAGGGAGCATTTAAGGGTCTTGGCGCGAAACCTGTTACAAGCATAACCGATTTTAAGGATGCGGCTCTTTCCGGCCTTGTAAAAGATCGTTTGCACGAGCTTAATTTTACACGAAGCGGAAGAGGCAATCTCTATTACACGGCGGCTCTGCGTTACGCGATACCTGTTGAGCTTCAGTCTTTCCGTGATGAAGGAATCGGAGTTTTCCTTTCTATTCATGATATAAATACAAACGAGCAGATTAACGGCTCGGCTTTGCAGAACGGAAAGACATACCGCGCGAGGGTGCGTGTTTCCTCAACAAGGGATCGGACTTTCCTTGCTCTTCGCGTGCCAGTTCCGTCCGGCTCTGAAATTCTTGACACGGCTTTTGTTACAACTGCCTCTTACGGTGATACCGCAGGCGGCGCTGATAATGAAGAAGGAAATGAATCCTCATGGAGACAACGCTCATGGCTTAGTTATCAGACGATATATGACAACGAGATTCAATATTTCTGGAACAGATTTAATAGGGGAGAATCAACGGTAAGTTTTCTTTTTCGCACAGCGAGAAGGGGAGTGTACCCAACGCCGCCTGCTCAAGCGGAATGTATGTACGAACCGGAGATCTTCGGCAGAACCAAAGGGCTTATTTACACGATAGAGTAGAGAGAAGTTGGAAAAAAGAAGATTTACCACGAACCACTCGAACTTGTACTCCGTTATCTTGTTGCTGTTCGTGATGGTTCGTGAAAAAACCGAAGGTTTTAGTTCGTGGTTAAAAAAGAAAAAATTAAGATTTATCTATAAAGTAATATTAATTATTATAGTTTTATTAATTTTGTTTTGGTTATTTATGTGGTTTTCTCCGTATGCTGATTTAAAAGCGTTTAAGTCGAGGCCTTACAGTGTGCGTTACTACGACCGTTACGGTGAGCTATTGCAGATAACGCCTCTTGAGGACGGGCTTAGAAGGGAAAAACCCAAAGAGATTCCCCGGTATGTAAAAGATATTTTTATATTCGCAGAAGACAAGCGCTTTTATTATCATTTCGGAGTTGATATTTTTTCCATGGCTCGCGCTGTGTATCAGAATATTTCCAGAGGAAGAAGGGTAAGCGGCGCTTCGACTATTACAATGCAGCTTGCGCGTATTATTTCTTCTTCCAAAAGCCAGGGCTTTGGTCAAAAAATAGGTGAAGCGATTAACGCTGTTCGTCTGGAAACAAGATTTTCCAAAGACCAAATCCTTGAGATGTATTTAAATTCCCTGCCTTTTGGCTTTAGCGCGGAAGGAGCGCAGTCCGCTTCGCGTAATTTTTTTTCCTATCAGCTTCATGAGCTTACTCCCGCGCAGGTTTTTTGCCTTGCGGTTATTCCCCGTCGTCCCAGTTTTTATAATCCGCTTGATAATCCCGAAAATTGCATGGAAGCGGCGTTTAATCTAAAAACTAAATTTGCAGATAACAAACGGCTTTCAAAAAAGTGGCAGCTTTTTTCGCAAATTGATGAAAAGGATTTTGAATTCGCAGTTTTTAAAACTACCCGCCGTTTCCAGTATCCATTCGAGGCGCCTCATCTTGTCCGCCTCGCGAATTCCGAAAATACAAAAAAAAGCGGCGAAGTGCGCCTTTCTATAAACCTTGAACTTCAGCGTTATCTGCAAAACGCAGTCGCGGGAAGCGTGGCGATTCATTATTCATCAAGGCTTAGTAACGGATCTGCTATTGTAATTGACAACGAGACAGGGGAGATTCTTGCGTGGGTAGGAAGCGCTGATTTTTTTAACGCGGATGCGGCAGGTCAGATAGACGGCGTCCTTGCTCTTAACCAGCCGGGAAGCAGTATGAAACCATTTTTGTACGCGATGGCTCTTGAAAATAATTTTTTACCGTCAGATGTAATTGCTGATGTGCCAATGACATTCGGAGAAAGCGAGGTTTATTTTCCGAGGAATTTTAACAACCGTTTTAACGGACCGATTCTTTTTAGAGCGTCTCTTGCATCAAGTTTAAATATTCCCGCTGTATATTTACTGTACAGGTTAAGTGTTCGAAATTATACGCAGCATCTTCTTGATTTAGGCTTTAATTCCCTCGAAACATCAGCGGGAGAAGCGGGATTGGGTCTCGCGCTTGGAAACGCTCCTGTAAGTCTTTTGGAACTTGTAAGAGCGTTCAGCGTTTTTCCCCGTGACGGAATTTTAATTCCGCTTACATGGGAATTAAATGATACTGTCGATCGAAACAGAAAAAATACAGAAAAAGAAAAAAGAATTTATTCTCCGGATACATCAAGAATTATCTGTTCATTTTTATCTGACTCGGCGGCGAGAGTTCTTGCGTTTGGAGCGGGAAGAAATTTCAGGACAACGTTTCCCGCGATTTTTAAGACGGGAACAGCCAATCAATATCAGAATATAGTCGCTCTTGGAGCTACAATGAAATACACAGCGGGCGTTTGGATGGGAAACTTTACAGGAGAAACTGTATTGGATAAAACAGGAAGTTCCGTTCCGGCGGCGATAGTAAGAAATACACTATATGTTTTACATAGAGAAAATCAGTCTGCGTTAAATAATTCTTCTTTAAATTTTCCGCTGCCCAATGATTGGAAGACGCGGCGCATTTGCGCGGTCTCAGGAATGAATCCAACAGAAGCGTGTCTATCCGTTATAAATGAATATGTCCGCTTTGACGAAATAAGACACGATTGCAGCTGGCACAGGATCGTTAACGGAAGAAGCGAAACAACTTTCCCCGCTGAATATCAGGCATGGTTTAACGCGTCTGTAAGACAGGGCTCTCTTGATTACAGTTCGCGTCCCCTCGAAATAATAAATCCCCGTGACGGCTTTGTGTATCTTTCGGGCGGCGGCTTTGGGATAAACGAAATTACTGTAGAAGTGATAGGAGGAGAAGGCAGCGTATTAAATGTAACGCACAACGATAGTACATTCAGCGTTGGACGTCCGTTTGTCTTTTTCCTGCCCCGTAAACAGGGGATCAATCTGCTTCGTGTTCAGAATGGATATGAAGAAGAAACAATAACTTTTACAGTCGAGTAAAACAACCTTCCCAGTATTGTTTTTATTAATTTACTCTGATATAATATTAAAATGAAAAATATTATAATTTTTTTAATTGGAGTTGTATTAATTTTGAGCGCCGAAGAAACAGTTGATGCCCAAAATCTGGGCGACGGGCTATTTGCCAGAATAACCACAAACAGGGGAGATATAGTTGTCCGCCTTGAATACCAGCGGGCACCCCTTACAGTTTGCAATTTTATCGCTCTCGCCGAAGGCAGGATGGATAATCACAGGGGAAGGCGTTATTATGACGGCCTTACATTCCACAGGGTAATTTCCAGGGCAAACGGCGACGGACAGGATTTTATGATTCAGGGCGGATGTCCGCAGGGGAATGGAATGGGCGGACCCGGATATAATTTTCCGGACGAAATTGATCCCGGATTAAAGCATGACAAACCCGGCATTCTTAGCATGGCGAACGCAGGTCCCGGCACAAACGGCAGCCAATTTTTTATTACAATTGTTCCAACTCCCCATCTGGACGGAAAACACACGGTTTTTGGTCAGGTTGTACAGGGGCAAAATATTGTTAACACGACAAGACAGGGCGATACAATAAGGTCGATCACGATAATCCGAAATGGAGCAGACGCTGCGGCTTTTAGGGCGGATCAGGAAAATTACGACAGACTGCTTTCGCAGGTAAGAGGAGCGGGAGAGAGCCGCCTGCAGTCGCAAAGACAGGCAGACCTCGCGAGGATCGACGCTCAATATCCAAATACACAGCGTACATCTTCCGGGATTCGCTATATTATCCAGACACAGGGAACCGGAAATAAACCAGCACGGGGAAGAACTGTAAGCGTAAATTATACAGGCAGGCTCTTAGACGGCACGGTTTTTGATGATTCCAATTTAAGAGGCAGACCGATCGAATTCCAGGTTGGAACAGGCAGAGTAATACAAGGGTGGGATGAAATGGTCATGGATATGAGGGTCGGAGAAAAAAGACTTGCAATCATTCCCCCCGAACTTGCGTACGGCGACAGAGCTGTAGGCGGCGTAATACCTGCAAACAGTTTTCTTGTTTTTGAAATGGAATTGGTGAGCGTCAGATAAATCATTATGGGCGATGAAAATAAGGTAGATGATATTACCGGAAAAAAAGTATTTTTTCTCTATCCTACCGCTTCTGTGCAAAATCAGATCATAACTGAATTAACGCAGAATGAAATCGAAGCCTACACAGCGAGGGATCATGCGCGTTTACAGCGTCTCTTAAAAGATAATCCCAATTCCATTTTGTATATTAACATCGACGAGCAAATGCCGGAGATTGAATGGGAAAAATGGATCGCTACTCTTTTAACCACCGTGCCGACAATAAAGGTTGGAATTTTTTCTTCCAACACTGATGAAGAGCTAAAAAATAAATTCCTTACAAAATTTAAAATAGCGTGCGGTTTTTTCAGTCTAAAACTTGACATGACTAAATCAATCCCGGTCGTATTAAAAGCTCTTAACGATGTGAACGTAAACGGACGGCGCAAATATCTTCGTGTGGCAATTGACAAAGAAACAAACGCCACGATAAATATGCCGTTCGAAGGCGATTTTCTTAACGGCACCATTAAAGATATCAGCATTGTCGGCTTTTCGTGCGTCTTTGAGCGTGACCCCGCTTTTAAGAAGAATACATTACATAAAGATATTCAATTAAGACTGCAATCCATACTTCTTAAAATTGAAGGCGTTGTTTTTGGTTCGCGTGATCATGAAGGAGAAGTAACCTACGTTTTTATTTTCACCCAAAGAGTAGACCCTGATGTACGCGGGAAAATCAGAAAGTTTATAATGCAAAACATGCAAAGCAGGATGGATCAAGAGCTGAGTTAAATCAGGGATGGCAATAATCCTAAGCGCAAGGGCAGAGGGGGCAAAGCCCCAGCAGCTAAGATGGCAGGAATATACTGCTAATAAATTTCAGACCGCTTTGCGGTCTTGAGCATCATTAACTTGGTTAAAAACCAGCCATAGACGCTGCCGTGGCTTTGCCCCCTCTGCCCTTGCGATTGGTTAGGGTCACCTCTGCGCTCGTCAGAAGAATTTTACCACGAACAAAGACGAACCTGTTATTCGTTTTCTTTTTTTAAAACCTTAGAAAGCTCAGATAGCAAACTACTATTCCTTTGGAAAAGAGAAAAGACATCGGACTATGTTCGGTCTTGTTGGTGTGGTTAGTGGTAGAAATTCATCTTCACAACAACGCACTACGCGTGCAGACTTGGGCACATGACACCCCTGCGCTCGTTTCTTTTCACTGGATTACATTGCTACAGCCATTTTTTCTCTTATCATTTCACTTACTAGAACTGAAGGGGTTTTATGTGAAGATTCAGAGGTTACTCGAAGCCATGCTGCACATATATCATCTAAAATAACAATGTTACCTTTATGCTTCATGAAAAATCATACGCTGTAAAATATATAAAATTATTAGGTTTTATACTTGACATAATAGTCTTTGTTTAGTACCATTAATGTACTGATTTTTTATGGAGGATTTTATGAATGTAAATCTTAAAAACGATATAAAACCTATATCTTATATTAAAACAAATGCGGCAGAAATGATGGATTATATTAATGAAAATAAAAATCCAATTATTATTACCCAGCATGG
>JGI24695J34938_10002100_pt1 | contig 15616 bp, 13 predicted proteins | sample TergutCo191P3_FD_34938 | JGI IMG/M metagenome (IMG submission 34938)
CTGAAAAAAGCTCTTCAACATCGGCGAAGGCAAGGCTTATCCCTTCGCTTGAATCCCATAAACCAATCTCGCGCATTCCGGGAGTGTCAATAACAAGAGCGCCTGAATCCAAACGGAAAAGCTGACGGTAAGTTGTCGTGTGCCGTCCCTTACTGTCATCATCGCGGATTTCTTTTACTTCCATTAAATTTTTTCCAGCAAGCCGGTTTAATAACGACGATTTTCCGACGCCAGACGATCCGAGAAAGACAACAGTTTTTGCAGGTTCCAGAAACGGCGAAAGTTCATCAAGACCCGAACCTGTTTTACTGCTTATCGCGATAACGGGAACTTCCCTTGCGATTTTCCGCACTTCGGTGATTTTCGCGTCAGCGTCATCAATTAAATCCGCTTTAGTTAAAATGATGACAGGAAATCCTCCGCCCTGAAGAACAGCAGTTAAATATCTTGATATACGGTTTAGTTTTAAATCATGATTAAGCGAAGTCATTATAAACACATAATCAAAATTTGCAGCTAACACCTGCTCCCGTATATTTTTCGCGTAACCTTCGGCGTGTCCGAGAAAATCAGCCCTTGAAAAAACGGAACGGCGTTTTAAAATCGAATCGATTAAAGACGAGCCGTTTTCGTTATATTTAATAATTGCAAAATCTCCGACTACAGGGCAGCTGTCCGGTTCTTCGCTTTCGTTTTTATGATAAAAACTTCCCTTTATTTCCGCGGTTACTTCGCCGTGTTCGCAGATAATTTTAAACCTGTCACGCTGCGCCTCGGTAATTCTGCCGGGAGTACAAAACTTTTTATTGTTTTCCTTTATTATTTCCTGCGCGGCAAGGATATCCGCGCCCGTAAAACCATAATCAATTAAATTGATAGACATAATTTCTCCTATTAAATGTTACTACGATTAAATACACCGTATGTTATAGCGAGAAATTCCTTTTTCTTTTCTGTTATTTATTTAAATCTTTTATGAAAAGACATAGGAGGAATGTCCGTAACATACGGCTTTTGAACCTTCGGTTCTTTTGAGTATTTCTTTTTTGTGCATAAAAGATCCTCCTTAGTTTTAAATTTTTTTATCAGTCTGTACATATTTATCATATATAATAATTTTTGTCAAGAGAAAATATTTATTTATTAAAATTTTTTCTATTTATACATCGGTCCAAGCGCGGCGCATGCGCGGTAATCGGAACCTTCCTTGTCCATGCCGAACGCGTTCCAGTAAGCAGGACGGAAGATTTTATCTTCGCAGACATTGTGCATGCAGACAGGAATGCGCAGTATCGAGCAGAGAGTTATTAAATCCGCGCCGATGTGTCCGTAAGAAATCGAGCCGTGATTCGCGCCCCAGTTATTCATAACATCGTAAGCTGTTTTAAACGCGCCCTTGCCTGTCACCTTTGGAGCGAACCATGTGCATGGCCATGTATAATCGGTGCGTTTCCATAAAACATCGCTGACTTCATCGGGAAGGTTGAGAGTCCAGCCTTCGGCGATTTGAAGCACAGGACCGATTCCTTTAACAAGGTTGAGTCTTGTCATCGTTACGGGCATTTCCGCTTTTGTGATAAAGCGCGAAGAAAATCCGCCGCCGCGGAAATAACCGAAGTCAGCGGCGTTCCATGTCGCGGCTCCGATGCATGTTTTCCAATCCTCATCTTTAACTTCCCAGAAAGGTTTCATCACAGGCTTGCCGTTTGAATCTTTCATAACGCCGGAAGCGTCAACGCAGGCGGCGCCGGAATTTATTAAATGAATGAAACCGCCTGATTCTTTCGCAAGCCCTGTCAGCTCATGACCGGTCGCGCGTTTAACAGCATCGGGGCTCCAGTATGTTCGCACGTCAGCGAAAATCTGCGCGGTGCCTGTTAAAAGTTTTCCGAATAACATCCCTACGCCGTTTAACGAATCATTTTCTGTCGCGAGAATGTAAGGTTCCCTCGCGCCTTCCCAGTCAAAGGATGAGCACATCAGAGATTCAGGGAAATCGCAGTTGGGATAAAAGTCAGTCCACTGACGCTGTCCCTGAAAACCTCCAGCGATCGCGTTATGACCAAGACGTTCTTCTTCGCAGCCAGCCGGAAGATTTTTATTGCCGTTAAATAAATCTTTAATGATGCACATCATCTTAACGACAAATTCCCAGGCTTTATCCTGATCTTCCCTGGAACGCTGAAGCTCCGCGGGATTTTTATCGAAACCTTCCTTGCAATACTGCTTTGTCCACGCAAGCGCCTTTTGAAATTCCTTCTCGTCATAAATTTTATTTTCCATCCGCCTGATGATTTCAACTTCATCGACGCTTTCAACTCTCATCCCTAAATATTCTTCAAAGAAATCACAGTTGATAATCGAGCCAGCGATTCCCATGCAGATCGATCCTATTTGCAGATAACTTTTTCCCCTCATCGTAGCGGCGGCAACCGCGGCTCTTGCGAAACGCAGTAATTTTTCCTGCACATCGGCGGGGATTTCGGTATCGCTTAAATCCTGAACATCGCGCCCGTAAATCCCGAATGCCGGAACTCCTTTCTGCGCGTGACCTGCAAGGACTGCGGCAAGATACACAGCTCCGGGACGCTCGGTGCCGTTAAAACCCCAGACACCTTTAATCGTGTTCGGATCCATATCCATTGTTTCGCTGCCGTAACACCAGCAGGGAGTGACAGTCAGAGTGATATCAACGCCTTCGCGGCGGAATTTATCGGCGCAAGCGGCTGTTTCCGCGACTCTGCCGATTGTAGTATCGGCGATAATAACCTTCACAGGTTCGCCGTTGGAATAAAATAAATTTTTCTCAAAAAGCGCTTTCGCCGCTTTCGCCATATTCATAGTCTGAACTTCCAATGATTCGCGCACTTTAAGCACGCCCTGCCGCCCGTCAATGGTCGGTCTAATCCCAATCTTCGGATATTCGCCTTTAAGTCTGTTAACAGCCATATCATTCTCCTTCTTATTTATAAATATTATAAAACAAAAAAAGGTGACAGTCACTACAAAATAATGTTATAATATTATATGGATTATTATTTCCCCCAAGCATTAGCTGATATCTGCGAACATTCGCTGATATGTCCGGAACGTCCGCTGCGTTGTATTATTATCGTTAATCCTGCCGCAGGCGGATTCATCATTCCTTCAAAATGGAAAAACCGCGTTCAGGCATTAAAGGATTATCAGAAAAAAGCGCTGACCATGCCTAAAAGACAAATGTATAAAAACATTATTTTGAATCTTACGGAAGGCAAAGGCTCAGCGGCGGAGCTAGCCAAGTCTTATGTTCAGAGAGCCGAAAAAGATCCCAATCCTTTCTACCTGATCATCAGCGCGGGCGGAGACGGCACTCACAGCGAAGTGATGAATGTTCTTTACAATGCTCCGGCTACAATTAAAAGAACAATGGCTGTTATAAGGCTTCCGATGGGAACAGGCAATGACGGCGCGGATAACGCAAGCATGGAAAAAGTTTTGGATTTATTCTTAAATCCTGTTCATATCGAGTATTCACCGGCTGTTCAGATGCAGACCGCTCACGGCGGATCATCAAGATGGAAGGGACCGTTTCTCGCGTTTAATATTCTTTCTGTCGGTCTTGACGCTTATGTAACGCATCAGACAAATCATATGAAGTCAAAGACTCCCGGCGATTCGTATAAATTTTGGCTGGACATCGCCGCTCTTTTTTACGATACAAAATACAAAGTAGATTATTTTTCTGTTCACGCGTTCGATAACAAAAATAAAGAGATACTCGCATTTAACGAAAAATTGTTGTTACTGGCAATGGGCGCGTCAGGTCACCGCAGCTACGGTTCTCAGCAGAAAATTCTTCCTGACGATCGCAATGTGTGCGCCGTAAAACAAACATCGGTTTTCGGAAAGCTGGCGATTAAAGGTCAGGTTGTAAACGGAAAACATATTAACAACAAAAGTGTTATTACATTGAACGCAAACCGTTTGGAATTTACATGCAAACATCCGATACTCGCGCAGATGGACGGAGAAACAATTTTATTGCAGCCCGATGATTTCCCGGCGGTTATGGAGCTTACCGCACCGCTGATTCCTCTTTTAAAACTTGATTAAAATTTTTTATTGACAAGCCTCAGGGTGCGTGTTAATATTACTCACAAAAATAGCTAACCATAAAGAGCGGAGGGGAAACATGGCTGCGGCAGGTAAAAAAAAGAAAAAAATACCGCCAATTGATAAAGAATTCCTTGATAAAATGGAAGCGGCTCTGTCAGTTTTAAAGCAAGAAATTGTAAACAATCTAATAAGCAGTAATGAAGATTTTAAAGAAATAATGGAAGGCGAAGAGCCGAAAGATCTTGCCGACATCGCATCCGACGATATCGACAGAAAAATGATCGAAGCTATCGGCGTTCAGGAACTGAAGCGGCTCAAACTGATAGATTCCGCGCTTACGCGAATCAAACAGGGAAAATACGGTCATTGCATAAAATGCGGCAAGCGTATTCCTCAGGACAGATTAATCGCGATTCCTTACGCGCTGATGTGCATCGAATGTAAATCCGAAGAAGAGCGAAGAAACCGTTAGCAAATTTTATGTTAAAAAGAGTTATCGTTTTACTGGCTGACGGTTTTGAAGATGTCGAAGCGGTAACGCCGATCGATTATCTGAGCCGCGCCGGTATTAAAATAACGACAGTGTCAATCTCGGATAATTTAACAGTGACAAGCAGATGGGGCGCGGTAAAATTAACTGCGGATATCACTCTTGCGGAATTAAAAAAAAGTAATGAAGAGTGGGATGCTGTAATCGTTCCCGGCGGAATGCCCGGCGCGGCAAATCTTGCGGCTTCGGAAGAAACAAGCGATCTTTTAAAAAAAATGTCGGAAGAAAAAAAATTAATCTGCGCCGTCTGCGCTTCTCCGGCAATTGTCCTTCATCCGCTTGGAATAATCAAAAACAAAAATTTTACCTGCTATCCGGGAATGGAAGAAAAAGTAACCGGCGCTATCCGGTCGGAAAAAAACGTTGTAGTTGACGAAAATGTCATTACAAGCCGCGGCGCCGGTACAGCAGGCGAATGGTCAATCGCGATTATCGAAAAATTAACCGATAAAGAAACAGCGGTAAAAATTAAAAATACAGTGTTATTAAACTGACAGTTACTTTGCCAGCGCTTTTGCAAATGCCTTTAGCTTTCCGCTTTTAATCTGCGTTCCCGGCACTTGAAGTATCTCCCTTGCGACTTTATTCCCAAGCACGGCGCATTCGGAAAGCGACTTGCCGCGAATCCATGCGGCGATAAAAGCGGCGCAGAAAGCGTCACCGGCGCCTACCGTATCCCGCGGAATGACGGAAAAAGTTTCTTCGCGGTATACATTGCCGCCCGCTACAACTACAGCGCCGCGGCTTCCGAGCTTGACAACTATAATCGGATAAATTTCGCCGTCAGTAATTATTTTTAACATGGGACAGACATCCTGCAGTATAATCGCTTCTTTATCTTTTTCCGATAAATTCACTTCTTCGTCGCGGCTTTTTCTGATTGTATTGTAAAAAGCAAGCGCTTCATCGGCATTCAAAAAAATAATCATCGGGAAGCTGCGGCTGTATGTTAAAATTTCTTCCGCTTTGCCGCGAACCTGAAAGATAGAAGCCGCGTCGAGCGCGACAGGAATTCCGCGGCGGCTTGCAAGACGCAGAATATGCTGCACAAGCGGACGGCGATCGAGGATATAACCGTCAAGCACAATAATTTCCGCACTTCCGATTAAATCGCCGCTGATATAAGTTTCGTCTAACGCAAGCGCAGCTCCGGGGCTTGCCGCAAAGCGCGTCTCTCCGCCTGTAGAGCAAATAAAACACAAACCTGTCTTTCCGTCTGTTCTTTCAAGCATAGCGGATACACCGGCTTTTAAAATTTCTTTTTCGAAAATTTCCGAAAGATCATCATGACCCAAACAGCCTGTAAATACGGCTTTCATTCCGAGCATTGCGGCAATCTTTGCGACATTCGCGGCGCCGCCGCCTGAACTTTTTACCGCTCTGTCGTAATTCAATGTAGGTTCTTTTAAAAGCTGCTGCGCCTTATCCCTGTCGATATGCTGAACCGTATCAAGAATTCCGTATTTAACCGAAAGAGTATAATCAATATTTACAAACACATCGACAATCGGATTGCCGATGCATAAGAGTTCTGTCATTTATTTACTATAAAGGTTTTGCAATGATTTCGGCAAGCTCCGGATGCTTTTCCAGATCGTGAACAAGCCCTTCCGCTCTGCCTTTGTTCACATAATCCTTGCTTTGGAATGAATATGTAAAATGCGTATGTGTGTCGTAATCACCCTTCATCAGCGCGAAAGCGTCTTCTGTCATTACAAGCTCTTCATCGGTGGGGATTACAAATATCGGGATTTTCGATTCCGGTTTGCTGATCATAGTTTCGGTGTTTCTGGTGCAGGAAATTTTATTTTTCCGCGGATCAAAAACCATGCCGATACCTTCAAGACCGTTCAAATATTTTTCTCTCATGAACCAGGCAAACTCGCCGACTCCCGCGGTAAGAACAAGAGCGTCAACTCTGCCAAGAATCGCCTGATAACCGCCGATATATTTTTTAACATGATGCGCTTCGATGTGCTGAGCGCGGAGAGCTTCTTTGTCTCCGGCGACGGCGGCAGCCTGAATATCGCGCCTGTCAGTGAGTTTTCCCGTAAGCCCCAGAAGCCCGGATTTTTTATTGAGGGCGGTTTCAATTTCGGCGACGTTCATTCCGGTCTTGCGCATAACGTAAAAAGGAAGCGAAGGATCAACATCGCCAGAACGCGTTCCCATAATTAAACCTTCCAGCGGAGTCATGCCCATCGACGTATCAAAAGAAAGCCCGTCTTTGACGGCGTTAATCGAAGCGCCGTTTCCGATGTGGCAGATTATCACATTGGTCTTGAAAGGATCCTTGCCTAAAAGCACAGCGGCGCGTTTTGCCGTGTAAAGAAAACTTGTTCCGTGAAAACCGTAACGGCGAACCTGATATTTTTCATACCATTCCGTCGGAACCGCGTACATAAAATTTTCAGGCGGCATTGTCTGATGCCATGCTGTATCCATGATTGCGCAGTGCGGCACATCGGGCAGCACTTTTTTGGCGGCTTCTATTCCCATGATGTTGGCGGGATTATGCAAAGGACTTAAATCCTGCATTGCGGTAAACGCTTCCATAGCCGCTTTGTCTACGATTACGGACTTTGTAAATTTATCGCCGCCGTGTACAACGCGGTGACCGACAGCCTGTATCTCGGACATGGAGTTAATTACTCCCATATCCTTGCTGGTCAGTGTTTTAATAATCAGCTCGATCGCGTCGGTGTGCGTAGGACAATCCTGATTAAAAATAATTTCTTCCTTGCCTTTCGCTTTGTGAGTAATAAAAGATCCGCCGATTGTTACTTTTTCGACAATACCGACTGCCAGAACATCTTTGGTTTCCCAACAATATAACTGATACTTTGCGGATGAAGATCCGCAGTTTAATGTTAAAATAATCATTTCTTTACCGCCATTTAGAGAATATTAACAAAGATTATAACACGGATTACCTTTTTTTGATAGTTAAACCTTTTCCAAAATAGAAGTTTTTAAAACATCTGCCTTAGATTTATACAAAAAAACAAACTTTAAAACACTTTTTTTCCTAACCCGATAAAATAAGTCTCGACAGATTCGCCGCGGCAGGCTTGAGGTTTAAAACTTTTGGCTGTTTCAAAAAGCGGTTTCATGCGCTTTAAGAGAGTATCAACGCCGCTGCCCTGAAAAACTTTAAGCGTAAGGTTTCCGCCGGGAGCAAGAGCCGCTTCCGCGCAGCCGATTACAGTTTCGGCAAGATCGAGCGAACGGGCGCTGTCCGCCATGCGGTTACCCGTGGTTCCCGGAGCGGCATCGCTTATTATCACAGAGAAAGGACCTTTCGAAAAAAGCGTTTCGCGGATTTCCGGTTTTGTTATATCACCCTGAATGAAAAAAAAATTATCGTTGTCAAAAAGTCCGTTGTCGAATTCACGGGAAAGCGGCGAAAGATCGGCGGCAGCCAGAAATCCTTTTTTAATTTTTGCGTTATTGTCGGAATTAATTTTGCGCAGCACATAAATACTCCAGCTTCCAGGAGCAGCGCCTATATCAAGCACGCGGAAAAAAGATACACGCGGCGTTTTAAATAAAGCGAATTTTTCTTCTATTTCTTTTAATTTGTAAACAGAACGCGCGGGATATCCTTCGCTGCGGGCTTTCTGCTGCCAATAATCAGGTTTCTTGTAATCTGCCATTTATTTCGATTATAATATCATATGAACCAAGAGTATACACACCGGTTAAAAAAAATCGAAGATGAACTGGAACGATGGCTGCCTTCAAAATTATCCGGTAATGAAAAAACGTTAGCTGAACATATTTTTCACGGAACCGGAAAAAAAGCAAACGCGGAATCAATAAATTTTTTAATGGAACCATGCGGAGAACTTCTTTACCGCGGAGGCAAACGCTGGCGTCCGCTTTTAATGACTCTTGTCTGCGAATCCCTCGGCGGCGGAGACAGCGCTCTTCCGCTTTCTCCGCTTGTCGAATTTTCACATAACGCAAGCCTGATTCATGATGATATCGAAGATCAATCCGGCGAAAGAAGGGGAAAACCCGCTGTTCATAAAATTTACGGCGTTGATACAGCGATCAATTCGGGATCATTTTTTTATTTTCTTGCTTCGTGCTGCATCGAAAAATGCAATCTTAAAAACAAGGAACAGATTTATAAACTCTGGCTTGATGTTATGCGAAATCTGCATCTGGGACAGGCAATGGATATTAACTGGCACCGGAATGTTTCGATTGTACCGGAAATTGAAGAATATTTTTTAATGTGCAGAATGAAAACAGGCAGCCTTGCCTTTCTTGCCGCTTCTCTTGGATCTCTTGCGGCGGATTCTTCGCAGGAAACGATGCTTAGGTTAAGCGGCGCGGCTGAAATGACGGGAGTTGGCTTTCAGATACTGGATGATGTAAAAAATCTGACAACGGGTATTCCCGGCAAAAAACGCGGCGATGATGTTGTCGAAGGTAAAAAAAGCCTGCCTGTTCTTTTATACATGCATAAATTCCCGGAAAAAAGGGAGAAGATTTTTCATTGTTTTAAGGCAGCCGGAGAAATCGGTATAAACGCTCCCGAAGTGGAAGAATTAATGGAAATTTTAAAAAATTCCGGAGTTTTGGAAGAAGCGGAAGAAAAAGGCAGAATTATTCTGAAAGAAACCGGGGATATTTTCGGCTCCTATAATTTATTGGCGAATTTTACCGGTTTGATAAGCTAATTAAAAGAATATACGTTATATTAAAAGTAAGATGAAGGGAATGTATATCAGCGAAATATGGTCGATCCTTAAAACGAGTCATGGGAACGCCATATTGTTAAAACCGAAAGAAATGGAAATAGCGGTTCCCATTTTTATCGGTACTCTGGAAATGCAGTCAATTCTGGTAGCAAAAGAAGGGATGAGCATTGCAAGACCTCATACTCACGACCTTTTTATCAATATGCTTAACCATGTTAATCTGACAATTAAAAAAGTTGAGGTTTACGAGCTGAAAGATGATGTTTTTCATGCGCGTTTAATTATCACAGGCGGCGAATATACCAAAGAAAAACCGCTTATCCTGGACAGCCGCCCGTCAGACGCTTTCGCGATAGCAGCCCGGAAAAAATGCCCGATTTACATGGCTTCAACTATTATTGAAGAAACCGGCGTTCCGTTATCATTCTTTGTAAATGACACGGAAGAAACGACCGATGATCAATATAAGAATCTAAAAGATCAGTTGGAGCAGGCTATTGCCGAGGAGGAATACGAGCAAGCAGCTGAAATCAGGGATTTATTAAAGTTATTAGAAGCTGAATAAGACAGAATTCGCAATTTTGTATTGCCAAACAAGGAGTAATAATATAAACTGAACTATGTTGTCGAATGATCTTGACTTAAAAGGACAATTAAACAGAATTCTCTTCAGGCTTATAGCCGTTTTTTTCTTGGTTTTATTAATAAATCCCGGTCAATATATAAAATATATCCCTTCCACACCTGAACACGGCATCGGCGGAGGACATTATCACGATGAAATTACTCCAGAAATTGATGATGAACTTCTTTTAACGCTTGTATCTCATTCATTCGAAGATGAAACAATCGTTTTAGAGCAGGAATCACTGGCAAAAACACGTTTTTTGTTCTACGATTCGTATATAGTCCAAAGCGGCGATAATATAAGCGGACTTGCTTACAATTTGGGCTTAAATCAAGATACAATCATAACCGTTAACAATGTGACCAACTCCCGCCTTCTTCAAGCAGGAAGGGTGATAAAAATTCCGAATCAAGACGGAATTTTACACAAAGTACAAAGAAGCGAAACTCTTCAATCTATAACAGAAAGATATAAAGCCGATTCTGAAGCCATCAAAACCGCAAACGAGTTATTTTCGGAATATATCGCTGTCGGAACGGAACTTTTTATTCCCGGAGCGCGCCTGGATTGGGAACGCTTGCAGGAAATTAACGGCGATTTATTTATTTGGCCTGTAAGCGGCGCGATTACTTCATATTACGGCTGGCGAAGAAGCCCCTTTAACAGAAGTGTCCGTCAATTCCATAACGGCATCGATATTAGAGGAAGCACGGGAACTCCGGTCAGAGCCGCAATGGCAGGGCGTGTCAGCGCAGTCGGATACGATAATGTTTTTGGAAATTTTATAATCATCAACCATCATTCGGGATACCGGACTCTTTACGGACATTTAAGCAGGATCAGAACAAGAACCGGCGCGTATGTCGCTCAGGGAGAACGTATCGGCGATGTCGGAAACACCGGTCAAAGCACGGGTCCTCATTTACATTTTACTGTTTACAAAAACGGAGCGACAGTCAATCCAAGACCTTTACTTCGCTAGCTCATTATGCGGGGTTATCTTCTTTATCATCCAAAGATGAAAACATCGAAGTAAACGGCGACACTATATCCAAACTGTCAAATATATCGTCGCTTTCACGTTCGCTTGCAAGCGCGAGAAGTCCGCGCGGAGGAGTTGCAATCTTTTTCTGTTTAGGTTCGGCTTGATTTAGCTGGCTTGCGTGTTCGAGCAATCCTCTTCTGTGAATCGGCGGCGCTTTTTTCTGCGCCAGTTCAAGAAGTCCCTTGCTTTTACGCACAGGCTCTTTTTTTTTGTTTATTCCGATAAAATCGACAGCTAATCTTAAAAGACCTTTATGGCTGTTATCTGTTTCTAAAGCTTCCTTTAAAGCTGTATCAATTATGTTATCTTCTTCAACAGGTTCTTCTTCTATCATCTCCGCGATTTTATCGACTTCTTCTTTAATTTCTTCGAGAGCTTCGGCTTCTTCGATTATTTCTTCCGCTTCTTCGATTTCCTCGAGAGCTTCGGCTTCTTCGATTATTTCTTCTGCTTCTTCGATTTCTTCGAGAGCTTCGGCTTCTTCGATTATTTCTTCTGCTTCTTCGATTTCCTCGAGAGCTTCGGCTTCTTCGATTATTTCTTCTGCTTCTTCGATTTCCTCGAGAGCTTCGACTTCTTCTATTTCCTCCGCTTCGTCAATTTCTTCGAGAGGTTCAACTTCATCAATCGCTTCGGCTTCATCGATCTCTTCGAGTTCTTCCGGTTCGCCGATTTCTTCTAAAGGCTCGGCTTTTTTCATCGTAATAATTGTTTCTTCCGATAACGCCTGACCGCTGCCGGACTTTAACACGGCAAGAAGCTCATCCCACGATTTGTCGATAATGCCGTTTATCGATTCTTCCTGGCGGGAATTTAATTTTAATTTTCGTTTTAATTCCTTGCGGATTTCATCGCGCCGCTGTTCAAGTTCGAGTATCCATCTGATTCTTTCCTGACCTGATTTGTTTACATAAAGTTTTTCGAAAAGGCTGTCGCGCAGATGTTTAATCCGGTTTCGGACAAGCGTTACAGGGTTCGGTTTTATATTGAACAGAAAAAATAATGTCAGGAAAAATGTTAAAAACATCGAAAGATGCAGAATCAGCTTCATTGGTTCGGAAATCGAAAACATTGAATCCTTAATCAAGCGTCCGAAATATAAACCGCTGCCGGTTTTCAGCGAAATTAAAGAAAAAGATATTTCGGAGTCTTCGGAATCAAATGTTACGCGATCAGGTATTCCTTCGCTCCATATTTCGGATACTTTTCTGTGAATGTTTTCTCTGGAGATTTCGGGGATTCCAAGAAGAATTCCCGGCGGCTCTCTAATCACCGAAATACTGTCGCTGATTTTTAAACTTCCTTCGGCAATAAGCCTCTCGGAAAACGATCTGATCGAAACATAAAAAAAAGCCGTTCCGCGGTGTATGTTCATCGAATCATAAAACGGAAACGAAAAAATAATTCTGTCATGCTGCTCATCCAGCGTAAATTTAAAACCGGTTTCGGCGGAAACGCTTAGAACGTCGTAAGGAAATGAAATGCCGTCTTCGTTATAATTCCGATACGCGGTATAACCGGCGCTTTGATTTAAAATATCGCGGTTTAATGTGGAATAATGTATACGCATTCCGTTGTTATCGACAAATTGAACATATAAAAGCCCGACTATCGATTCCAGCAAAATCCCGAAAATCCGCGAACGTTCAAAAATATCATCGGCGGTTTGATTGTAAAGAAAACTGTTTAAAACTGCAGGTTCCCTTAAAACTGCGGAAAAATTTTCCTTAAGTTCCAGAATATGATCCACGGCAATTTCGGCATCCAGCGCGTTTTCTTTTACGTATGAATTTACAACGGAAGGATTATAAAAGCGCGTTTGAACAAAATTCAAAAAATCCGCGTCAGCAAGATAGATGTACCCCGCGAATATAATTATAGAGATAGAAAGAGCCAGTACTGGTTTTAGAAAATTCGGCAAATTTCTCCCGCTTATTTTAAATATCGGTAAAAATTAAAGGTAAAAAAACCTTTATATACATAGGATTTTAAACTAAAAAACTGATCTTAGGAAGGAGATTTTTAAAAATACATTGATCAAGAAGCAGGCGCGGCGGCGGGCAGAGGCGCATCCGGAGGACTGCTTATCCCGAGCGACTTCATTTGCTGTTCTTCTTCTTTCTGAGCGTTATATTCATACAAAAGCTGGTTGGCTTTTACATAGGTATTTTTTAAAGCCGATAATTCGGGTTTAATTCCTTTAATTTTATCGCGTTCGCCCTGCTCAACATTCGCTTTAAAGAAATCATCTAACGCGCTTAAAGTTTTATGAAGCGCCGTTACGTCTTTGATATTTCTTTCCAGATAACCGATAATCTGTTCTTCGTTCATTGCGGAAAGTTTGTTATACGCGCTGCCCCGGACAAAACTGCTTAAAATTCTGGTTTTCTTTTCCAGTTCACCGATAAATTGATGGAAAGAAATTTTTTCCTTGACGGCAATTCCCTTGGCTTGATCCATGCTTTCGATAGTGTAAATAACTTCTTCCGGCTCGGCGTTTGTAATTTGCCTGATTAATTCTTTGATTGCGTCAAAAAATCCTTTTTTACGGCTTTCTATTACAGCCTGATTATCCAATAATTTTGTGTTAATTTCGGTAAGATTGGCGGAAGCGCCGCCGATGGTGATAATGCCGTCTAATAAAATCTTTTTATAATTGATTACCTGCTTAACGGTTTTTGCTTTATCTTCTTTTATTCTTAAAGTATTTAAAATAACATCTCTTAAATCATTGCCGCTGGAAGAATAATCTTCTTTGATAATTTCGTCTACCAATTCCTTGTAAAAAGGCGAACCGGGCATTGCCGAAGGCATCTTCTTTTTAATGCCGTCAAGCGTAGCTTCATTTGCCGACATGGATTGCGTTATTTTCTGCCTGACATCAAGCTTATAAACTTCTCTGTAATAAACATTCAAATCTTTCAGCGTAGCCATCGAAGAAGCGGTTGTTTTTGATAATCTGCTGACATTTTCCCCGATTATACTGAGGGTAAGCGTATCAACACCCTGCTTTGATTGATTTGTCATATCGGAGACACACTTGGTTATGACAGACTGCGAATCCGGTGTAAAACTCACCCAATCAATATATCGAACAAGCCCGACAATTCGTTTTATACGGTCTAAATTAAGAAAATCAACGCCTAATTGATAAAAATTAACCAAAAAGTCCAGCTGGCTGTCATAATTTGAAAGCCGAATTGACAATTGTTCCACCCGTTTAGCTTCGATTAACGGGCTTGTATCGGGTACTTCAAGTTCGCTTATTTTAGTTTCCTGTTTATACGGGTCTTCATCGATTAATTTCTTCTTTAAATAGATATTGTATAACGAAGCATACGACATTTGAAATGTTCTGAGATTTTCTTTTAGTTTTGGTAGTTCACTCCTCTCCAACCAATCTTTCCTTGCCGAGAGAACCTCCTGAAGCGCAGTGACGTAACCGTTAATATCTGTTTCTGCCATTTCACTTAATTATCGGATATTTTAGTTAAAAATTCAATTATAAATACGAAGTGAGAGCCTAATAGCCCTATTTCTTGACATTTTATTATAGTATTGTTAAATAATGAAAATGAGTAATTTTCTTGATTCCTTTGATTTTACATACAACGGAGATATTATTATAAATGAGACCGATAATCCCGAGCTAATCATAGACGCGCTAATCGAAGATGACCAATACGAAAATATCGAGAGAGGAATCGGGTTTACATTTTCTCCGGAATTTATCAGTAAATTAATGTATTCCGGTTTTTATATAACTTCTGACATATTAAATAAAGATACTTTATGGTTTGATGAAGACGACGACGAAGAAAATTTCGATTTTTACCCGTTATTAAATATCTGGTCGATACAAACTGTTTTATTTTTTGATAATTTACACATATCAAAATCAATTAATCGTTTATTGAATAAATATGAATTTAAAATCAATCATGATTTTGAAAATGTTATAGATTGCATTACAGATTATCACGGCAGCAGATGGATAACCGCTCCATTAAAGGAAACTCTGCTCGAATTAAACAAAAAAAATTACAGCGCAAAAGCGATTTCTTTCGAAGTTTACAGAAACGGAAAATTAAGAGCCGGCGAAATAGGAATTGTAACCGGAAAAATCTACACAAGCTATTCGGGATTTTACAACGAACCATCCGCCGGTTCCGTTCAGCTTGCCCTGATGTTAAAATATCTAAAAAACAATAATTTTCATTTTTGTAATTTTGGAACCGACGACAGCGAAAAAAATAATATTTACAAACAAAAATTCGGTTCTGTTTACATTAGACGCGCAGATTTTATAGAATTATGGCGAAAAGGACGAGAGTAAGAATTTACCGCGAACTTGTAATATAAGAAAAAAATTATTATTTTCGGTCATGCAAAACGGCGCTTCCGATCCCATATAAGGGTATGAAAAATTTATATATTAAATCAACAATCGTTTTTGTTGTGTCCGCGCTGTTAATAAGCTGTGCGGACAGGTTTCCTGCCGGGTATATCCTGGAACTGCCCGATGTTCCTGTGCAATGGGTCTCGCTGCTTGGTGAACCGGATTGGCGGGTTGAATGGCTCGA
>JGI24695J34938_10002105_pt1 | contig 15603 bp, 10 predicted proteins | sample TergutCo191P3_FD_34938 | JGI IMG/M metagenome (IMG submission 34938)
AAAACAGTACAAAATATCATCACAGATTTACTTTTTACGATCCTGATGCTAAAATAGAATTAAGCGACATCATTGAAATACACACGCTTGAACTTTCAAAATTGCCCGAAGGAACAGACGGTACGATATTATACGACTGGGCAAAATTCATAGACGCCGAGAACGAGGAGGAGTTAAACATGATTGCCGAAAGAAATCCAGAAGTAAAAAAAGCCGTTGTAAGANTGGAAGTACTCTCCGGTGACGAGCGCGCGAGGTACATCGCCGAATTGGAAGAAAAAGCGCGAAGGGATATGGTAATGCACATCGATTACGCAACAGCACAAGGCAAAGCTGCATCAGACAACCAATGGCAATCCGTTGTCGCTGAAAAAGACGCCGCGCTCGCAAGCAAAGACGCCGAAATCGAACGGCTGCGGGCGTTGTTGAAGGGATAGACACCTGCCACAAACCGGAAAGAATTTTTACCACAAACCACACCAACACCACAAACTTGATGTTTGAAAGCTTTTCTTCCTTCTTCTCTGCGCCTCCGCGTCTTCGCGTGAGGGTATTCTAGCATTCCCGTTCGTGCCTGTCTGTGTGCTCCATAGCAATTCCCTCTATGTGAGTAAGTAAAAAAAAGTAGCGATATGTTGCTGATATCATTGACATTTATTTGTTAAATTTGTATATTGAAGTTAATCGGTTGAAGATCGGTGAATTTTGGGGATTTAAAAAAGGGGCAGATGGGGTGTAACCCTTGAAATTAATTTATTTGGAGGATTTTATGAAAAAACACAAATTGTTAAGTGTTTTGGCGGCTGTAATGGTGGCGGCTTCGGTACTCATCTTTGCAGTTGGTTGCGGTGGTGAAGAAGGAAGCACTGACGCGCTTTTAACATCGATAACTATCGTTGGTAAGGCGCCTGATGGGATTCCGCCGGTGATGTCATCGGCAACATGGAAAAACGAAGATAGCCGATATGAATTCTTCGCGTCAACCAGTAATATATCTTATGTTACCCTTGATTCAACAAATGACTATCTTGAAGCTGAGGTTAAAGTAAAGGTTTCCGCCGGAGCGAAAGCCGCTTTTGCCCCGGTATCGGGCGCGGGCTCGACGGCGTCTTTTAATTCCGATCCTATTGTAGATTTTNCTACTTCGGAAAATACGCTTGTTGTTCGCGTAACGTCNGAGAGCGGTGACAACGTAAATTATTACCTTTTCAGAGTACAAGCAAAAAGCGCTGCCACTAACATTACAAGTGCATTTGTCGCGGGAATAAAATTAGAGCTTGGCTCTGCAGGATCTACCTACAATGGCGGAAATCCGGGAACATTGCTTCTGAGTAACTCCAAGAAAGATAACGCAAAGATCGATGTGCGTCCTCTTAATCCTGATGTAACGGAAATAGCTTATGTTGTTATGACTACTGCCGGCGCGCCTGCTGTAACCGCTTATATACCCTTAACAAAAGAAACCATAACCGACGAAGATAATATTTCAGTGACTGCATTTACTACCGGCTCTACAGGCGTAAATTTTGCCGATGGACAGATTCTTTACTTTAGAGTAAAAGCGGAAGACGGCATAAAGACAGATTTCTACAGAACTAACGTACAAGTAGGCAGAAACGCAAGTCTTCAAGCGTTAATAATCGGCGGTGAGGAAGCCGGTACGCTTGGTACCCCCCGTGTTAATAAGGATTTTGGCGCTATGTTGCCGGCAAATTACGGCGCGTATCAAGCGGATACCAGAATGCCTCAGACAGGGTTTGAGTTAGAGATTGTCCCTATGGATGATGAAGCGAAAATTTCATTTATTGCAGGTGTCGCAAGAGGCGCAACTCCCGCGCAAATTGATACTGTTAACGGTTTAACGGATTATACAGATCCTGTAATCTATCAATTCCCGCCTGACGTATCGCATATGGTTATTAAAGTAGTTTCTGCAAACACGTCGGTTACAAACTGGTACAGAATCGAAATAATCACAAAGAGCTGGATGCCGATATACAAAGGCTCTCCCACATTTACAGATGGTTCTAATGATGTAGACGAAGCTGTATGGGGTATAGCAGAGTGGCAAAATATTCACCGCGTTAACACAGCGGAAGGGGCTCCGACTGCTATAATGAGGGACCCTGAAACAGCCCATACACTGGGAAGAGTTAGACTTCTTTGGGACGATGTAGGTCTGTACGCGCATTGGGAAATATCTTTCAGGAATTACGGAGAAAACGGAGTAAATGTAAGAAAGGTATCTTATCCACCAGGTCAAGAAACAAACCCGACTCCCTTTGTCGGTGTTCAAGCCAGCGATCTTTCTAACGCTCATATGAGGGATACTGTCGAATTGTTCGTAAATGAAAGACGGCAGAGATACAAATCAGGTAACAACGGCAGGCAATACAGGGTATCCCCCAACAATCTGCTTTCAGGCGATCCTGCGGATTCGTATACCACTATGCTTAGTCTTGGTAAAACAAGAGCGTGGGTTATAGATCAAGGTGCAGATGGTGTTAAAGACGGCGGTTATGCTGTAATGATGCAGATTCCGTGGGGCTTTAAAACAAGCGAAGACGCAAATATGATATTCGACGCTGACGGTAAGGTTAAACCCGGCGATGATGCGGAAATCGGACTTGAATTCCAGATTAACGCGTGTCCTGTTCAAGGACAACGCGACGGTATCCTTACATGGAACGGTATTGTGTCTCAGGCATACCAGGAGGTAAAGAGTTACGGTATTGGTACGCTGTATCTAGAGCCGCCGACAGAAGTTGAGCCGTAATTTAAGAAATTAGTTTCGATACCCCCGGCGTTGCCGGGGGAAATTTTATTTTAAGGAGAGATATATGAGAAGAATTGGTTTTTTTGCCGTTGTGTCAGTTGTTTTTCTGGCTTTCGCAATGATTTTTGCTTCTTGCGGAGCACCCATTGAAGAGAGACCGCCTGTATCGGCTGAAGTGTCTTCGTTAAATATTATTTCCATGCATCCGACAAGCACGGATTATCTTCTCGGAGATACTGATGTTGCCGAATTAAAAGTAAAAATTAGGAGAGATGTTCCCGGTACATTTTCGTATCAGTGGTATTCGGTCGACTCCTTCACCAATTCAGGCGGTACACCTATAAGCGGCGAGACAGAAGATACTTTTAGAGTTCCCGCAGGAACAGGAACAGTATATTACTATGTAGGTGTAACCAATACCATAGGAGGATCTGAAAGATTTCAAGCCGGTAATCCTGCGCGTATCCGCTTCCTTGACACACTTGAGGATGCCCCTACTGTTAACTTAAACGTTTCAAACGGAAAGGCTCAATATGTGCGCGGTTACGGCGGTATGTCCAACGCTTTCGGGCTTAGCGGTCAGAATGTTCGTTACATGCAAATGAGAGACATAGATACTATGTTCAATCCCGATACGGGACTCGGTTATAATATCTTACGCATCATGATTTTCCATGATCCTCTTGAGGACGTTATAGCGGGCAGAGTTCATCCCCAGATGGGTAACGGAATCTACTACGATATCGTAAAAAGAGTTAACGAATACGGCGGTTATGTTCTCGCAAGCCCGTGGACTCCTCCTCCGTACATGAAACTAAACGGTTCAATTGAAGGAGATGGCAGGTCGAATCTTGATCCTAAAAATTATAACAATTACGGAGTTTATTTAAAGAATTGGGCAAAACAACTCTCCGATAACGGCGCCCCGATTTATACTCTTTCCATTCAAAACGAATATACATATCCTGCCTCTTACGAAGGATGTTTGTGGACGGATGCTGAAGTCATTGCGTTTTACAAAGTTGCGCGAAGATTCCTTACCGGTGTGCCGGGTTTTGGCGGAGGAGTAGCAATACCTAACGTTCTGTCTATGAGCGCCGAGCCTCACTCCACTGTTGCCAGAATTGCGAATGTAGCCGCTGACGCGGAGGCGAACGCCCAAATAGATATTTATTCTCATCATACCTACGGCAATATGTCCAATAAATGGACAGCAATTCAGAATCCGCCATTGGGTCCCAAAGAATTATGGATGACAGAAAAAAACATCAATTCAGGATCAGGGATGGAAGCACGGGATTATTCATGGAATTACGCGTGGACATTTGCTAAAGACCTTGATCATACTATTAGATGTATCGACGCGAACGCCTATGTATGGTGGTATTTAAAACGTTATTATTCGATGGTTTCCGATAACACTTACGGTTCGGTTCACGGCGCCGTATTACCTCGCGGATGGGTAATGTCTCATTACGCTAAGTACAGTTCGGACACAGTCCGCGTTCCGGCGACAATTGTTGGTCATCCCAACGGCGGAAACGCGAGTGACGATGAACTCACAGGCGCTTCAAGCACAACTACCTTTGTTAAAGCTTCTGCTTTCCGCAGAATCGCAAGTAGTGATGACTATTGGTACAAGAAGGTACAGGAAAATGTTCCCGCTGCTGAAAGAGAAACATCGCTCAGTCTTGTTGTCTACGATTCAAACGGCGCCTCGTTCGCTGTTACCAACGGCAACGATAGCGCCGTAATAGATAGAACACATCTTTCCGGAACATCTTACGAAATACGTGTTAATCTTCCTTCCGATTTTACGGCTTCTTCCGCGCACGGCATTATTTCCGACTCAACAGGAAAAAGACAGGCTCCTCTTCTTGTTACTCTCGCGAAAGACGGAAAGACGGCGCAATTCAATCTGCCCGCAAACAGTATAGTTTCGATTAAGTTTTTTTCTGAGCCGAAAGAAGAAGAAGAAGAATAAAACGTAAAGACATTTTCCCCTGCTTGGCAGGGGGAAATGTTTATGTTTTAGCCAATTAGGAGGAATAGGTGGTAAAAAAATATTTATTATTAATGCTTTTAGTTTTTGTATTGATAGGTTTTGCCTTTGCTCAGGACATGGAAGATGAAACCGAGGAAGAAGCTCCCAAAAAAATTGTGACAGTAGAATATAACGGCGAATTAAAAACCGGTTTATACTGGATGAAACAATCAACAACAGGTCAGCCTGAAGATGAAGAAGAAGGGCGTTTCCACAATAACGACGATGCCGGCAATAACTTCGGACGCGCAAGATTTGACATTAATATGTACGCGGATAGAATACCGGGAGCTGTAGTCGACAGGATAGGAATGAAGCTCCGTTTTGAACAAACAGGATGGGGTCCCGCGAACTTTGTAAACCTTGGGTACGTCTACGGCTACGGAGAAATATTTGACGGTATGCTTGGTTTTAGGCTTGGTAAACTTGACGGTAACCCCTGGGCGGCAGGCGGTCCTGATATCTGGCAGCAATTAGACGGCGGTTTAATCGGTTTTCGTTTTGAACACGTTACCAAATACATCCCCGAAAGATTCGGTTATTTCAACGTAGGTTTTACTATTAATAATTACAATAACTCACAGTACATGGAAAGGAAAGACCTTGACACTTCTTTGTTTACGGACATCCTGAAAGAAACAGTAATCGGTATCGCGTACACTCATAAATACGCTCATGCGCGTTTTTCATGGCGCTTTGACGGAGGAATTGACGTCTACAATGCCGATGTTTCGGAAGGTATGGAATTGATGTACCGTATAGAAGAAAGATTCCTTCAGACAAAAGTTCCCGGCTTTCAGATTTTCCTGAACGGCTGGTACAAAGGTATTTTTACAGGCGACCCTGATGTACAGCTCTACAGAAACTGGTTTTATACAAACTGGGATCACAAGTGGTTCTCTTCGCAGATCCGTATTGGTTATCTTCAAGGTGTTAACCACCATGAATTACAGACAAGATTCCAATTTTATTTCAATATCTTCAAATGGATGTCACTTGGCTTCTCTACAATGTTCCAGGTCGACTTTGGCGACACAAGGGTAGAAGGTGCAAGTTATAAATTGTTCAACATAGAGCCGCAGCTTAGATTTACTTTAGCTCCGGGTACTTACATGGCTTTTGTTTACAATTTCCAGAATGAACCGGTAACGATTCCGCATCCTGATGGCGACTATCTTGGACAAAAGAAAACACATTGGATAAACATACGTATGGTTTTGACATTCTAAGCAGTTTAAACTAAGTAATAATTGGGGCATCTGATATTTTCGGCTGCCCCATTTTTTTGGTGCCGATATGATGTCAGGCATCAAGGAGTTCAAATATGAAGAGATTTTTTATATTTCTTACAGCGGCTTTTATCATCTTGTCGGTCTTTGCCTGTAAAGAAGACGGCGGTGACGGCGGAAGCAAAGCGGCAGCACTGCTGACGTTTAAAGTTGGGGATTTGGAAATTCCGGCTATTCCAACCGCAATTACCGAAGCGGATTGGAAAGACGAAGAAATGAATCATGTAACGGATACAGCAAAGACAGCGATTGTTCTGTTCAATTCTTCGGCGGATGTCACAAACGTCGCGGTTTCGTGGACGGTAAGTCCCGGCGCGCGCGCTCAATACGGTGTTGTAACAAGCATGCTTTCTAAGCCGGATGGTTTTAATACAGATGCAACGGCGACTTTTGCGTCAGGAAACTTTGTTGTTGTAAAAGTTACAGCCGAAGATAAAAAAACAGTAAATTATTATCGTTTCAGTCTTACATTAAGAAGTTCCGCGGTTCATATCAGCGGTCTTTCTATTTTCAGCACAAACGCTTCTTCCGGTGCAAGCGCTTCGTCGCTTGGCACTCCGGCAGCAAGTCAGGGCGCCGCCGCACAAGGCAGAATTAACCTTACCGCGGCGCAGTGTCTTAACGCTGAAGTCACAGTAACAAAAGGATACGCGGATCAGACGCTCAGATACGCGGTAATAGGAACACCGGCAGGTAATACGCCGCAATATTCCGAAAACAACACTTTTGAAAGATTGTACGACGGACAGCGTTTAATTATCGAAGTAACGGCTGCTAACGGTATTGATAAACAGTTTTATCGTATATTGATCGAAATGGGGCGCATCGCGAGTATCACTTCATTGACTGTCGGCGATACCAGCGAAACATGGTTCCTCGGAATTCCTAACGCGGCATGGAATCAGGTTCTGCCGCCTAGAACAGAACCATACAACGCGACAGACGCTCTTACAAGCAGAAGAATTATGCCGCTGTATTTAACGTATCAGGCAACAGATAGTTTTGAGATTGCTTTTACTACGGAGTCATATTCGGCGGCGCAATACGCGTTAGTTGACGATCTTGAAAGCGAAATGCCCGGGGAATTCCTGGATTCTCCCGTTGTTTTACAGGACGGAAAAGTTCTTGCTGTCAAGGTTACGTCAGAAAACGAAAATGTTTTTGCGTACTATAAAATACCGCTCAGAATTCCCGGCGTAAAAATAACAGGACAGCCTGCGGCAGGTCCTTTCATTTACAATGTCGGAGATACTCCGACCGCGTTGTCGATTACAGTCGAAGGCAGTTACGATTCGATTGATTGGGTTTACTTCCATTCGCGCCGCGCTAATTTTAATCCTGTCGTACAAACCGCCAATCCGCCGGATTCTCCTGTTGCGGAAGGAACTTACGACAATCAGGGCTTTGCGATTCAAGGCGCGTCAAGTTTGAGTTATACGCCCGACACAAGCGCTCCTTTTATTCATACGTTCTTTTCCAATTTCGGCAATTCCGCAAACCCCGACTGGAGAACGCACGACGAAAACTTTGCGCGTTATGTCTGCGCAAGAATTAAGCGCGCGGGTTATTCCGACACATTCAGCGATCGTGTTGTTGTCAATGTAATTCCGGCAGGTCAGATAAAAGACTTTACTGTCGATCTTTCAAAAATGGAATCGACAAGATTAGGTCCGTTCACATCGTCGTATCAGAATTTGACAGCGTCTTTCCCTGCGGATATGTTCCCCTCCGATTTTGATATAACAAAATATTCAAGGTTCACAGCCGCGGCAATCATGTATTCGGGTAACGGAGAAATAATCCGGCAGGACAACGACAAGATGAACTTTGCCGTAATAGGCTCCGGGTCTACAAAAGCGTGTTACAATCTCGGCGAAGGCGAAAACGGCAGAGGCAATAATACTACCAACAATACTTTGCTTCAAACCAACGAAGACAACAACAACAATACGCCGTTTACTTCAACACCGACAGGCTTCAGACTCGGAACCGCCGGAATTTCTTCCGCTCACGCTTATTTCCCTCATTATATTGAGCTAATCGAACTACGCTTTTCCGGTCCCGGAAGAGAATAAACATTACGGTGTCAGCGTTCATCGCGGCGTCTGACACCAATTAAGGAGTTTTAAAATGAAAAGAGTTTTTTTTCTAACATTTGCTGTTTTGATGATGTTTGCCATTGTTTCCTGCAAAGAAGATGAGCCGGAGGGCAAAACTGAAGCAAATCCGGCTTTACCTCAGCCGCCTAAAAACGAAATAGAGGCGCTGTTCGATACCGACAACGGTTTCCCTGCGAATATGTCAAACGCTTTTAAAATTTACGGACATAAAAATCCGCTTTTTACTCAGGCTTTCGGCGCAGACCCCAATGTTATAATTTACAATGATCGTCTCTATGTTTACATGAGCAACGATACCATCGAGTATACCAGCAGCGGCGAGATGCTTACCCGGGAAAACGATCCGAATAAGAACTCAGACGGTACTGGTGTAGGTCCTTCCTACGGAAAAGGCATACAAGGTTTACGGATGATTTCATCCGCTGATCTTGCTAACTGGACTGATCACGGACCGATTAATATTACAGGTCCTGCCAACACAAACTCTCTTATTTCGAACGACGAATGGAACAGAAGACGTCTAATCAACAATCCTTCAATCGATCGTTCTTGGGCGCCGACTGCCGCGTGGAAAAATATCGGCGGAAAGGATAAGTTCTTTCTTTATTGGCCTAACGGCGGAAACGGCGTCGGCGTAGTAGTAGCTGATACTCCGATCGGTCCATGGTTTGCGCCTTTTCAAAATTTGATAATTGACCGCAATACGCCGAACTGCTCAAGTGTTTTATGGCTCTTTGATCCCGGCGTTTTTGTAGATGAGGACGGATCAGCTTATATTTATTTCGGCGGCGGTTATGAGGCTGGTGTTACCGCTGATAACACCACGCATGCGCGCCGTGTAAAACTTGGAGCCGACATGATCAGTATCGATGGTGTACCGGAGCAATGGTATGTTCCGTACCTCTTTGAAGCCAGCGACATGAAAAAAATTAAAGGAAGATACTATTTCTCTTACAGTACGAATTACGCTACAAGCGGAAACAGATTTGGTTTCGGCAATTATGATATCGCTTACATGATGACAGATACCAATCCCATGGCGCCCGGTCCTGCTCTGCAGGGCGGTCCTGCGGCACCAGCCGGCGCGTTCTCCGAGCCAAAATCAGTCTTGAAAAGAGCTGACACCCAGTTAGGTTCTACAGACTCAAACAACCATCACGCCATGTTTGAATTCAAAGACGAGACATATATCATCTATCACACTCAAAAAGCCGCGGAAGCAATGGGTACATATCCCACAGCTTCATCCCGCCGTCTGCGAACAGCGGCAATTGACAAAATGCCGATTAATGCCGACGGTACAATTCCTCCTGTCACCATGACCCGCAAGGGCATAGAACAAGTCGGACACTTAGACCCTTATATTTTAAACGAAGCTGAAACAATCGGAGTGCAGGGCGGTATTTATGTAAGACCTCTCGCACTTAACAGTTCTACTAACAGAAATGTCGTCACAAGCATCGACACAGGCGACTGGATTGTTGTTTACGGCGTAGACTTCGGCAGCGCCGGAGCCAAAAAATTCTCGGCAAGAGTCCGAACTTCCGATAAACCCGGATATAAAGGCGCAATCCAACTGCGCCTCGATCCGACGGCAGCAGGCGTAACAAGCGACACCGGAAATCTAACTCCGCAAAACACCACAAGAATTACAGGCGGCAGAGTCATCGGACATCTTATGGTAGAAGCAATCCCCGGAACAGAAGGACAGTTCGCGACAATCACAATCGATCTTGACGAAACTGTAACCGGCGTACACGATCTAGTCTTCGTTTTCTACGCAAGCACCGGCGTACACCCCGAAACAATCGCACCCGATTCAAGACACAAAAACGGTTTTGAATTCGATCAATGGCAGTTTTTTAAATAAAATTGGTATCAGTCACCCGAGAGGGTGACTGATATTATTTTTTGTTGACAAAAATTTAAAATATTTTATAATAATAAAAAACTGAAATTGAGGGGATTTTGGGAATGAATTTGCTCGGACGCGTTGTCTCTTTATTGAAGATTGTTAGTGATGTTTTATACGCGTTTTTAAAAAGTTTGTGCTGGAATTTTTTAAGTACTGCTGCAGGATTGATTCAAGTATTTATCATTCTGTTGTTCTCGGTTTTTATTAATAACATGATGAGTCTTGGTGATATTTTAAAAAGCGGCATTATTCTGTTTTTCTGTTCTGCCTTTGTTTCTGCTTCTGTTATTGATTATTGGTTTATGAGAAAAAAATTCTTTAAGAATAAAATTTCCGGATTTGTGGAAGTTGTATTTATATACGCTGTTCCTTTGCTGGTTATCCTTTTGATCGCATCTGTCTATTCGGGACTTTTATTATCGGATGAAAAAAATATTGATATGGCCGGGGTATTGAACCTGACCATTATTTGTTTTACAATAGCGGTAGGGCATTCTTTGATATATCGCTCTTTATATTTTTACTTTAGGAGATCGTAATGAATATACTGCAAGAGTTTTTAGTCTATTCGCTTATCGCGCTGATGGCGGTGAGTGTTCTTTTGTTAGCTTATTATTATATCAATTCAAAGATGGTAAAAAAGGGAAGAGCCATAGTACCTAAATTTATTATCGTAAAAAATGACGAGAAAAAAGATAATAATATTCACAATGCGCGTATAAGAGATAAAAACATATCGATTTACGAAATTGCCGTCTCATCAGAAGCCGATTTTACGAAGCATCCTAGGGGGGAGAAGATTGTTGAATCTATAAGGGGAAAATAAAAAATGGAAAAGAAAGAATGGTCAAATACCCCTGAGGACTTTCCAAAATTCTTGCCTGTGGATTCTTCAGTGATTGATAAAATGATAAACGATATTATACCCAAAATGCTGCAGGATATAGCGTCTGTGCTGGGCATTGATGACGGTTCAGAGATCATCGTTGATTATAATACAATGTCTGAAATAATTTCGCGGGTTGAAAAAAGACGGGTTTATTTTTATATCTATTATGAAGGCGTAGAGATGGGCGAATTAAATGAAGCGTCATTAATATGTTTTTGGATCTTAAAACTAATGCCTTTTAAACATGAAAAAGTATCAAGTTCTACGCTAAATTCAAGGATAGCGTATACTTTCTTTTTAAAAATTTTATTCTATGTAGCAAATGTAAAAGGTAAAGAAGTAAACGTAAGAGACGCTGTACTGGATCAATTACTTTATGCTTTTAAATACCGNGATCTAAGCAAAGAAGCGATAATGGCNCTTGCAGAAAGTCTTTTAAGTTAACAAGTGATATCTTTTTCCATTTACAATTACCTCATTCGATTATATACTCAAAATAAGAGAGGTAAACAATGAAAGTAAACTCAAAATTTTTGTCAGGATTAATAATTTTGTTATTAATCGCGGTGATGCTCGTGTCATGCGGCGGCGCTGCGCGCGGCGCGAACTCCATCACAGTAATGGTTTTTGATCGCGGCACGGACGGCGGAAAAACGAATCCGACAGACAATGAATGGACAGAATGGATTAAGAAAAAAGTTTTAGAAGACGAAGGTATAACAGTTACCTTTATTCCGATTCCCCGTTTTGAAGATACTCAAACTCTCAACTCGATGATGGCGGCAGGCTCTGCGCCGGATGTTTGCTATACTTACGCTGTTGAGATGGCTTCGCACTTCGGCGAACTTGGAGGGCTTATTGATCTTGCGCCTTATGTCGATACGCTTTTGAAAGATTACAATAATTTTATGGGTATGGATCCGCGAAACCCAAGTGAGCGTCTTATTTACAGTAATAGGGATCCGGAATCAAGAAAGGTTTTTATGATTCCCGGAAGATATTTGTACACTGCGTCTCAAAATCTTTTTATCCGAAAGGACTGGCTTGATAAACTCGGGCTTCCTCTTCCTACGACAACACAGCAGTATTTTGACGCGCTTGTCGCTTTTAAAGATCGCGATCCGGGCGGTGTCGGCAGAGACAACGTTGTTCCGTTTGTCATGACAGTTGACGCGAGATGGTCTGCGGGAACTATTGTTGATCCTTTTATCGATCCGAATTTAAGTTTTAAAGATCGATGGATCAACACTATTGTAGAACGGTATCTTCTCATGCCCGGTTACAAAGAAGGTTACCGCTTTCTTAACAGGATGTATAACAGAGGTTTAATCGACGTTAACTTCCCTTTATACAAAGCTGATGAGATTGATATTGTTATCAAGAGCGGAAGGGTAGGATCTCTTGCCGGTAACTGGGATCACATCTATCGTGAAAATACTAAGGTGCTTGAAGACCTTAAAAAGAATGTTCCCGGCGCGGACTTGGTTCCAATCAACGCGATTCAGGACGCTAACGGTAAATACCGCAAACGCGGATCTCCTCCCACAGGTTTGTTCTGGTTTATTCCGAGAAGCGCGAAGTATCCCGAAGCCGCAATTCGTTACGTTAATTGGCTGTCGAAATTTGAAAATTATAATTTCCTGCAGTTCGGAAACGAAGGGATTAATCACGAGATTGTAGACGGAATTCCGTCAGTTAAAACTGTTCAGGGACCGTGGATTCAAAATTCCGCAGGCAACATGGATTACGCTTTCCTTCTTAACGGCTATGATGTCGGGGATCCGGATTTGAATATCCGCGTTCTTGCCAACAGTTACAATTGGCCGGCAGAGATTATTACTAATGCTTATGATATTTCTTCGACTGACGCGATTCCCGATCCTCATCTCTGGGTAAAACTTGTCGCTTCTACCGCGTATCAACAGGTATTGCATGATAAAGCGCAGGTTGTGTTCTCTCAATCTATTACGGCGCGCCCTAATGATTTTGATCGTGTTTGGGATGCCGGCGTAAGAGACTGGCTTTCATCAGGCGCTCAAACAATTCTCGATGAGCGCAAAGCCCAGTATCGTGATCCGAGCGGAAATTAATTGAACGTAAAATAAATTTTATAAGGAAAGAAAATGAAAGACAAAAACGCGTTTTTATTTAATGACAACTGGAAATTTTTACTTAAGAGTCCGAAAGACACATCGGGCGCGCCCAAAGAAGCGGGTGTTAAGTACTCAGACGCAACATGGAAACGCGTTGATCTTCCGCATGATTGGGTAATCAGTCAGCCTTATAAAAAAGGAGAACCGGGAGGATTTACTCCGCAAACCATGCAGGGCTTTTTCGCGTGGGAGGGTATCGCGTGGTACCGCAAGGAATTTGAACTTGCCGATCTTGCGGGAAAGGATGTCCTTATCTATTTCGCAGGCGCGTACCGCAACAGCACGGTTTTCGTAAACGGAAAGCAGGCGGGAGGAAGAGCGTACGGCTATTCAAGTTTTGAACTCGACATCACAGACTTTGTAAAAGAGGGGAAAAATTTGATAGCCGTTTGTCTCGACAACGGCTGTGAAAAACCTGACCGCTGGTATTCAGGTTCCGGTCTCTACAGAAATGTTTTTTTAAAAGTTTTACCTAAGACGCGCGTTAAAACGTGGGGAGTGCGCGTCAAAGCGGAACTTCCCTCCGGCAAATCAGAATCAAATTCCGCAAACGTCACGATCGAAACTACTATCGTAAATAAACTCAAAGAGGGCAGCGGAGATCTGATTATAAAAATTTTTTCGCCGAACGGAAAAAAGACGTGCGAATGTTCTGTTCCCTTTAAAATGAGCGGACAGGCGGAGATCACTTTAAAAAAGAAATTGGAAGTAAAAACCCCTAAACTTTGGTCTGCCGAAACGCCGGAACTCTATACGGTGTCAGTCACAGCAGGCGATCACGTTGTCGAAGAGACTTTTGGTTTCCGTGACATTAAGATCGCTTACAAAAAGGGAATGAAAGTAAACGGTAAGACTGTCAAATTAAAAGGCGTATGCCTCCATCACGACGGCGGCATCACGGGCAGCGCGTTTTACACTCAGGTGTGGCGGCGCAGATTCAGCGTATTAAAATCGATTGGCTGCAACGCGATCCGCACGAGTCACAACACGCCCGCCGAAGAGTTCCTCGATCTCTGCGACGAAATGGGCTTTTACGTTATCGACGAATGTTTCGACAAATGGAGGAGCGGTTATTACGCTTCCCACTTTGACGCGGACTCAAAGCGTGATCTTGAAGACATGATACTGCGTGATATTAATCATCCGTCAATCTTTTTGTGGAGCGTCGGAAACGAAGTTGAAAATCAAGGTTCCGACACAATGCTGGAGATACAAAAACAGCTTACCGATATGGTGCGCGCGCTTGATGATCGCCCTGTGACTGTCGCGCTTGAACCTCACGCCCGCCCGCGCACTTTGGTCGGCGCTCCCCCTGAAGTGCTTGTCGGTGTTACAAAAAAACTCGCAAAGGATGTTGATGTTCTCGGTTTTAATTATCATGAAGACTTGTATAAGGACTATACTGCCGGAATTGAAAAACCTATTATCGGCACAGAATGTTACGAATACTACACAGGCACTGCTTTAAATTACGAAGACATCATTTACAAAAACCCCTGGCGTTATGTTCTTGAAAACGACAATGTAATCGGACAATTTATCTGGGCAGGCATCGACTATCTCGGCGAAGCGGCATGGCCGTCAAAGGGCTGGGCGGGTTGTATCATCGACATCTGCGGTTATTACAAACCTAACGCGTGGTACAGAAAAAGCATCTGGTCTGACGAGCCGATGGTTTACGCCGGATTTTACAATCAGGATGAAAAAAGAAATTACACAAGAGGCAGATGGTCGTTTCCCGCGATCGCGTCTCACTTGAATCTTGATTTTCATTATAAAACTGTAAAGATGGCAGTCTACTCAAACTGTGACGAAGTAGAACTGTGGATCAACGGCAAGCGTATGGGAAAGAGAAGTCCCGCCGATTTTGAAAACAACGTTATCGAATGGACAATCGAATATACCCAAGGCGAGATAAAAACAATCGGCTTCCGCAAAGGAAAAGAGGTCTGCTCTCACATAATGAAAACAGCTCTCGCGCCTGAAAAAATCAAACTAACTCCCGATAAACTTCAGCTCACAGCAAATTGTCAGGACATTGCTCACATCGAAGTTGACATCACCGATAAAAACGGCGTTCTCTGCCAAACAGATGATCAGTTAATCGACTTTTCTCTTTCAGGCGACGGTGAAATCCTCGGCGCGTGTTCTCCCGATCTCTGCTCAAATCTCGGTTATACTCTGCCTAAGACGTACACTTCAGGCGGAAAGGCTCTTGTCATCATCAAAGCCGGAGCAAACGCAGGCACGCTTGAGCTGACAGCGTATTCGGAAAAGCTGAAAACAGCGGCGGTAAAAATCAAGGTATATGGGTGACAGTCACCATATACTTAAGAATAGAAAACCACGGAGAGCACGGAGTAACACGGAGTTTTTGGTTCAAAAACCATCTTTCCTCCGTGAAACTCCGTGTACTC
>JGI24695J34938_10002106_pt1 | contig 15597 bp, 8 predicted proteins | sample TergutCo191P3_FD_34938 | JGI IMG/M metagenome (IMG submission 34938)
GAAGATGGCGCGGATGATGATACGATCCTTGATGAACCGGCAATTATGGATTTAGGCGGCTTTGAGGAAGAAAAAGATGATGAACTGGAAAAGCTCCGCGAAGAAGGAGCCGAACCGGTTACGCCAGCTCCCGAAAACAGTTCCTACCTTGAAGAAGACGGCACTGACATGGAATTCGACGCCGACTCAATCGATCTTTCCAACGCGGTGATTGATGAACCTGTGCTGTCAACTGACGATATTGACGTAACAGAACCTTCGCTGGACGATATCGATACAGTAATCGATATAGACGACTCCCTTGAGGATTTAAGCATCGATATCGAAGAAGATCTGCAGACGATGGAAACAGAAGATGCGGCCGCCGACATTGAAGATTTGCCAGCCGTTGAAGAGCTGGAACTTGAAGATGATTTAGCGGAAGTACTTTCAGACGATACGGCGGATGATCTTGTACTCGAGGAACTGGAAGAAGAACCGGAGGAGGCATCTTTAGAGGAACTCCCGGAAGAACTTACAGAAGAAATCCCGATGGATCTTGATATTTCCGAAGACGATTTTTCCATTAAAGAAGAGCTGCCGGAAGAAGAAACGGAAACTGAAGATGAAGTCCCGCTGGATATTGAAGTATCCGATGATGATTTCCCCGAAGATGAACTGTCATCCGACATTTTTGAAGACGATGATGAAATAACTTTGCAGGAAAATGAAATCGCGGAAGTGTCAGCTGACAAACCTTCGGACATGAACGAAGATGATATATTTGAACAGGTAATTCCGGAAGGATTTGAAGCTGAACTTGAACAATCGTCCAAATCCCTGGATGACGATCTTTCAGATATAACAATTGAAGATGAACAGGCGCAGGAAATACAGGAAAAACCCGCAGCTCCGCCGCCGCCTCCTCTGCCGCCGAAACCGACGATAAAAGCGGAACCTGCAATTGCCGCTGTGCCCCCGGCAGTTGAAAGTATGGCAACTTTGCCGCCGGAAGCCGCAAAATCGCCCGGACCGGCGCAGCCGGCGGGCGGAACGCAGCCTGGAAAGAACAACATAGAAATTCCGTCGGCGTTAAAGTCCGAACTGAGGAACATTTTAACTTACATGGATCAGCTCCTTGAGTCTCTGCCTGAGGAAAAGATCGAAGAATTCGCCAAATCCGAGTATTTCGATTCTTACAAGAAACTCTTTAAGGAACTGGGGCTGGTATAAACACGGTTCACGCGCAGCTTCATTCCCGTTACAATCCGCAGGCTGAAGCCGCGCGTTATATCGACTCGCTGAATTTAAAAAGCGGCATTGAGTGTTTCATATTAATTGAACCAGGCATGGGTTACCTTATTCCGGTTCTGCGGGAAAAATTCAAAGACAGCAAAATTATCGCGCTTCACGCAGACAGCAGTTTCCGGGAACAATGCGGATATACAGAAAAAGTCTCCGCATTGCACTGCGCGCAAGATTCAAACGTGCAGGATTTTCTTGAAAAGGAAATTCCCGATACAGATACATCGCGTATCCGGATAATTGAGTGGCGGCCTTCTCTCAATTACTACAGGGAAGCGTACGTAAAACTGCTTTCGCAGGCTGTGGAATTCATCAAACGCGCGGACGCCGGAAAAAGAACTGTATCCGCTTTCGGAAGAAGGTGGGTGAAAAATTTTTTCAGGAACCTGGGAATCATTGAACAAACTCTGTTATGCAAAACCGCGGATATTCCTGTGATAATCACCGGTTCCGGTCCGGGTCTGGAGAAAGCGCTGCCCGCAATCAGGGAAACAAGGGAACAAACCCTTTTAATCGCGTCTTCATCGTCAACAATGGCGCTTGCAAACGGCGGCATAACGCCCGATATTGTAATCGCGGCCGACGGAGGCGCATGGGCGTTAAGGCATTTTTATCCGTATTTCAGAACAGGCGGCAGCAGCGCCCTTGCGGCCAATCTCTGCGCGGCTCTTCCTTCGCAGTGTGCGCTCATGCCTGTTCTGATTATCAATGACGGCAGTTTTTGGCAGAGCATAGCGCTGCACGAGCTTTCTCTTCCTTCCGTGATGATTTCTCAAAAAGGAACCGTTACGGCGGCGGCGGTTGAACTCGCGCTTCAATTATCAGGCGGAAACATTTACCTTGCGGGAATGGATCTTTCAGCCCGGGACATAAGAACGCACGCAAGGCCTTACAGTTTTGATCATCTGTTTTTTGAAAAAGCATGCCGCTTTACGCCGGTATACTCACAAGGTTTTACCCGTTCCAGGTTATTGAAAGAAGGCGGCAGTCTAGATATTTACACGGCATGGTTTAAAAACGCACTTTTATCCTGGCCGAAGAGAATATTTTCCCTGACTGACAGCAGCGCGGCATTTGAAAAAGCGCGGTCAATTTCCGGCGCACAGTCAGCCGCGCATTACGCGAATGTAAAAAAAAGCGTCTGTTTTAAAACGTCTGTATCTGATTCCCGTTTTTTCCCTAAAAGAGCCGGGGAAGCTCTCTGCGCGGCGTTAAAAAACAGGGAATACGCTTCCGGTTTAAAAAAGGAACTGTCCGCGATGCTTTTCCCGCAGGAAAAAGACGCGGCATATTCAGAACTGGAAAAGGAGATTCTCGCCATTAGCGGCAGAACGTCAAGGCTAAAAGAAGAGGCTGTGAATGAATAACATCCGTTATTCATTCATAAAATCGCGCGATGGAGAAACAGTTCCCGCTATTGTTCTGCCTTCCGGAGAAAGTTTTCCCCTTCATTCAACAGTGGACCCGAAACGCGAAGCGCGGCGTCTTGTGTCAACAATTCCTGAAGATACCGGGTTCATTGTTTTTCTGGGTCTTGGCGGCGGCTTCGCGGCGCGGGAAGCGCTGCGCGGATCACAGGCGCGGGTTATCGCGATAGATTATGACAATGACAGTATCAGCGCGCTGTTATCTGAAATTGATTATTCGGCGCTTTTAAACGACAAAAATTTTTCCTTACTTGTGGATTTTTCCGCGGAAAAAATAGGCGAATTCATCCTGGAAAACTACAGACCCGCCCTTTGCGGCGGAATAAAAATTATCCCTCTTCGCGCAAGAACAGGACACGACGCGCAAAAATTCGGCGAAGCCGCCGCCGCGATTGAACTTGCAATTGAAAATGTCTCCCGCGATTTTTCGGTGCAGGCCCATTTCGGCAGACGCTGGTTTTCCAATATCATCCGCAACATTAAATCGATAGATGCGCGGACAGAGAACCTTAACGCGTTATGCGACACTTATGAAAAACATCCTGTTGGCGAAGCGGCTGTTATTGCGGCAGGTCCGTCTCTTGACAGCCAGATACCGCTTCTAAAAAAATTTAAATCAAACGGCGGCTTTATCATTTCTTCTGATACCGCCCTGCCGGTCCTCCTTTTTAATAAAATAAAACCGGATATTGCGGTTTCAATAGACTGCCAGCATATCAGTTACTTCCACTTTTCCGGCTGTAACGGAACACAAACGCCTCTGGTTCTTGATATCGCGAGCCCTCCGTTATTGAAACGTTTTTCAGCTTCGGCGTTTTTTTTCTCAAGCGGACACCCGTTTTCACTCTACATTTCCAGGCATTGGCAGTCATTCCCGGTATTGGACACATCAGGGGGAAATGTCACATACGCTTGTCTTTCTCTCGCCGAAAAACTCGAAGTAAAGCGCATAACGCTTTTCGGCGCGGATTTTTCCTATGTCCGCTCAAGCGCTTACGCGAGAGGGACGTACATTTACCCCTTCTTTGAAAAAAAACAGAACCGCCTTTCGCCAATGGAAGCTCTTTTTTCCACTTTTCTTTTCCGCAGCCCTTTTCTGCCCAAGGAAAAAAATATTGATCAGGCGTACCATGAGACAGCTTCATTGCGGTTTTACCGGAAAAAACTGGAAGAAAAAGCCGCATTTATGACGGCGGAAATATTAAGCGTTCATGGACAGGGAGCGCCTGTAAACCTGATCAAGGATCAGAACGGGAAACCGCGGTTCGACAGCCCGGTTGAGTCCCAGAGATCAGACATCTCACATCAAAGATCAATTAACAATGAGCAGGCGGCGAAGAGCGGAACGGAATTTCTTGAACAGTACTGCCGCGATATAGCAGCTCTGCCGGCGGCAGATTCTTCTTCGGCGGGAAACAATTACATTGACATGTTATGCGCAAAAGACAGGGAAATATTCGCCGCTCTTCTTCCGCTTGCCGCCTGGATTAAAAACCGCAAAGCGGGGTTAAAAACACGCGAGTTGATAGAAGAGACAAAAAATTTCGGCATTAAAGAAATTAAACGCGCTCTGGCCAAATAAGTTTTTCTGGATTTTTAACCGGAAAGCGGGTACTATTATTGTATGACAAACAATAAAATAAAAGCCGCTCATTTGCGGATCAGGGACGCTTCTGTCACAGACAGTTTAATCCGGTATATACATGAAGGGCTTGCGCCCCTTGGCGTTAATCTTTTATGCCTGGAATTTAATCCCGGCTATGATTACCGCTGTTTCCCCGATCTTGCCGACGGCAGCTTCGGAAGGCAGCATGCACAAAAAGTGGCTGCCGCCGCCAAAAAAGCCGGTATCCGCATTGCGCCGCTTTTCATGTGCCTTGGGCATCAGGGCTGGCGTTTTGACAAGAACCAGCTTTTAAAACATCATCCCGAATTTGATGAAACTCCCGATGTGCCGGAAGACGGAGACCCGGAAAAAACCCCGGATTTGGAATTTTACTGCCACAGCTGGTGCGCCTCAAACGACGATGTATACAAATATGTTTTACCCATGATGTACGAAATAATGGATGATTTCGGCGCGGACATTCTTCATGTCGGCATGGACGAGGTTTTTTCGCTTGGCGAATGTCCCAGATGCAAAGGCAAAACCAGAGCCGAACTTTTCGCGAAGACTGTCAACACGCTTTATGAGCATATCGTCAAAGAAAAAGGCTGGCAAATGATGATGTGGGCTGACCGCCTGAATAACGCGGAAGCGTTTGGTTATCACGCGTGGGAAGGCGATATTTGGGGCACATGGCAGGCTGTGGACATGATACCAAAAGACATAATCCTTGCGGACTGGCATTATGAAATCAACGAGAAAGGCTTTGCAGGGATAGGGGCGTTCATGGAGAAAGGCTTTACAGTATTGCCCGCAAGCTGGAAAGACCTGAAACAGACGCGTTTTCTGCTGGACGAAGCCTTAAAATGCGAAAAATCCGCAAAGGAAAAAAACTTTGCGGGCAGCCTGGCCGGAATGATGGTCACCTGCTGGAGCGAGGCTACGAATGAAATACTTGACACTCTTCTTGAGTCTGTAAAAACAGGAGAACAAAACGAGGAAGCCAAAGATACGCGGGGAATTGCCTCTTCGATTGTTTATGTTTGCGGGAAACTATAAAAAACGCGGAAAGCGGAGCTAAAAGATTGTTTTAAGGTCAAATAAATGAAGATGACCGGAATTTCATTGAAAAATTTTAAAAAAAACAATATAATGTAAACAGGAGCATATATGGGTAAAAAATATTTTTTATTCGCCTGTTTAATAATATTTTTAACGGTAAATGGCTCGTTGTACGCTCAAGGTTATTCCACTCTCGACGATGCCATTAAGACAGCGGTAACCGAAATTGAAAACAAACTGCGCCGGGGCGCAAAAGTAGTCGTATTAAATTTTAACTCGCCATCCTCCAGATTTTCCAATTTCGCTCTGGATGAATTAATGACTGTACTTGTCGGCAATGGAAAATTGATTGTCGTTGACCGCGCGAATCTTGAACTTATCCGGCAGGAAATGAATTTTCAAATGTCAGGCGAAGTAAGCGACAGTTCAGCTCAGGCTATCGGACAAAAACTTGGCGCGCAGTCGATAATTTCCGGTTCAATTGAGGATTTGGGTGATTATTACAGGATGAGATTACGAACCATAGAAGTTGAAACTGCCGCGATACAGATTCTTACGTCAGTCAATGTTCAGAAAGACAGAACCATGAACACATTGATGACTGCGCCGCCCAGCCCTGCGCCTGCAAAACCGGCAGCCGCAGCCGCGGCTCCCGATACGCCTATCGATTCATTTATTGACACAGGCGCAAAACCGGTAAGAAAAACGACGGCCAACGACGGAAATTTTGAAATAATACAGGGGACAAGAGCGCGCATTCCAATTAACATGGACAAATTTCACAACGCGGCAATTGAAGGTTTAAAGGTGCTTAGTTATCCTGTTGACGCGACCGGCACAGGNTTNATTGTNTTTACAGTCAAAGGTGGCAACTGGTGGTGTCAGATTAAACTTTGTTACTGGACTGATGAATACTGGTTTGAATATATTAACAGTTACAACCTTGGCGCGGATACAGTACGGAATAAAATTCATAACAACTACTTTGCATGGATAGAAAGAGTACAAAGACAGATCGGCTCAAGATACCGGTAAAAAACCGCAAAGATATGGTCATAATTTTGTTTTAAAAAGGCTTGACTAAATCCCCGAATTTTGCTAATTTATTAAAATATTGGGGGCGTAGTGAAGCTGGTTTATCACGCTGGCCTGTCAAGCCGGAGATCGCGGGTTCAAGCCCCGTCGCTCCCGTTGCAGCCCGTCTGTATGGACGGGCTTTTTTTACGGGCAGTAGCGCAGATGGTAGCGCGCTTGGTTCGGGACCAAGAGGTCCCCGGTTCAAATCCGGGTTGCCCGAAAAATGATAAATTGTATTTCGGTATAAATTAACCAAGTGATTTTTTGTTACCAGAATAACCGGATTTGAAACGGAGCGCTCCTTGATAAAATGCCAAGGCGTAAGCCTTGACAAAAAGATCGGCGCATGGAACCTCAACCGAGCCGCATGGCGGCGAAGGTTCCCCTCTTGAAGCGCCGGGAGCGCGTAGTCGGGGGTGGAAGGAGTAGACAGGACGTCTACGACTGGAACCCCAAATCCGGGTTACCCGAAAAGTGATAAATTGTATTTTGAAAACATATATTTGAACCACCAGAAAAGCATCCTGGAGATGAAATGCTGAACGCATTTTTTTCCTAAATTATAATTGATAAATGGATCGAGGAAACAATCAGTGGCGTACAACAACCAGAAAAACGCCTATTAGGTTCTTTGCTTAACGGAGCAAAAACAGGCGATTTAATCATCTGTTCAGAGCTTTCAAGACTCGGTAGAAATATGTTTATGATCATGTCCATACTGAATTATTTAATTCTAAATGGCGTAAAAATATGGACAATTAAGTATAATTACCGTCTTGATGACGATATTCAAGCGAAAATACTCGCTTTTGCCTTCGGTTTATCCGCAGAAATAGAGCGCAGTCTCATCTCCCAGAGGACAAAGGAAGCCCTTACCCGTAAGCGGTCGGAAGGCGTTAAACTTGGCAGACCCATTGGAAGCAAGTCTAAACGGCTCAAACTTTCGGGGCATGAGGCGGAAATTCAGGCTTTACTTGGCGCAAAAGTGTCAAAAAGCGTCATTGCCCGAAGGTTCGGAGTGTGCCGAAAGACAGTTATCACATTTGCTAAAAAGCAATTGAAATAACAACTTTTAGATATAAAGGGTTGTACATACAAAAATAAATATGCTACATTTGTAAGTAACTAGTGGGAACATTAAACGGTCGTTTAATTTTTACAATTTGCGGAAAGCCTGTAGTTCATTTCGATAAATGAATAATTCATACGAAAATAAGCAAGGTATTTGCATTCGAGGTTTAATACCTTTTGAAGCACCCTAAAGTGATCTCGCGAAGCGAGCTCTTGGGTATTAAACCCCTAAGCGTGAATAAAATAGACCTAACCTATAAATATGGATATAATGACTTATGGCTAATAATTTTTTAAACAAATTTATCCGTTTTATTGGCTGGTTGCTTTTTAGCGTTTCTTTGTTACTTTTTATTGTTGGTATATCGATAATAAATGATGAAGAACCGCTCGGAACAGGGTTTATAATAACCGTTGCCCTCTTTGCGGTTTTTGGCTTTTTCTTAACTAGATATAAAAAAGTTAAAAAAGCAGAAAATACAGAAACTCCAAAAAAGATAACGGCGGAAAAGTCAAAGCAAAAACAGGATGAAATTCAAGGTGAAATTAACGCAAAAGAAAGACCGCCGGAAAAAGAAATTATTGAAACACAGCCTTTTGAAAATACAGCCGAGAATGATAGTTTCACCGAAAATCTTATATATCATATTGAATATGTAGATTATCAGGGTAAAAGCTCTAACCGTGATATTCAAATTAACAGTTTTTCAGAAGAAAACGGCGAATTATATTTAAATGCTTTTTGTTATCTAAAAAATGAAATGCGGCAATTCAGGGTTGACCGCATTGAATCGATAGCAATAAAAGACGGCGATCCTATAGATTATCCTCAACAATTTTTATGGAATAAATATAAAAATACTGATTTATATAAATTACAAATGGCATTAAACGATCACGCTGATGAAATATTAACCTTAATTTTTATAGCAAGAGCGGACGGTAAATTGCTAAAAAATGAAAGGGAAGTTATATGCAGATACATTGATATTTTAATTCAGGGTATAGATGTCGATCTTGTAGAAAAAATGCTCCAAAAAACTAACTGCGAATTATCAAATTTTAATGGTATTTTAAAAAGGGCAAAAACATGGAATTCGGATGTTAAAGAACTGGTTTTAAATGCCGCTTCCCAAATTGTCAAACTGCAGAAAAAACCCGATCCTATGCAGTTAGCCACTTTTGATAAATTAAAAGCGGTTATAGGTTAATGAAAGGTTATATTTATATTTGTAAAATTAAGAATAAACCTATTTATAGAATTGGAAGAGCTGTGAATGTAGCATCAAAAGAAATTCAAATTATGTTAAAAATGTTTTGAGCCTTTCACCCATCATGATCCGGAAATTGTAAAAGTTTTTATTGTTGTTAACGAAAACCTGAAAACGGTTATATTAACAGTCTCACTTGAAAATATTAAACCTGCTTATGAAAAAAATTTTACTTTATTAACAAAATATTGATGTTTTTCCAATTTAACCGTTCATTTTATACTTTCTTGACATTTCCAGATTTTATTCATATTATGTAATTAAGTGCAAAAATACTGGGTGGTATCTGCGATGAAAAATACCATTAGCAGGATATAAATTGCAGAATACAGGGTGGTATTTGCGATGAAAAAAAGATTCATCTCAATATGCTGTTTCTTTCCTGTAATACTGTTGTCTGCGCTTATTTCCGGCTGCAACAGCCGGGAGAACACGCAAAATAACCATGCCGCGGTCTTCTCTTCATATCGTGACATTCCGGGCGTAACCGCGGAAGATATAGCGGCAATAGAAGAAATCAAGAAACAAACCGGTGAATTCATTTACGGAATGATTTTAAGCACTGAAGCGTTTTTAGACACGAATGGAGAAATAAAAGGTTACTCCGCTCTTTTTTGTGAATGGCTTACCGGATTATTCGGAATAAAATTTACGGTTAATCATTATTCATGGCTTGGACTGCTTGACGGGCTTGAAAGCGGAGAGATTGCATTTACAGGCGAACTTACGGCAAATGACGAACGCCGGAAAACATATTTTATGACGGGGACTATTGCCCAGCGTTTTTTGAAATATTTTCGTATCGAAGATTCAACGCCTTTGGTTGAAATCGAACAAACCCGTCTGCCCCGATATATACTTCAGGAAAAAACCACAATTGCCGCAGACGTTTCACATTACAGAAGCGGTAAATTTGAACCTGTATACATTCTCGAATACGATGAAGCGTACAATTTATTAAAAACGGGAGCGGCCGACACTGTAATCGCGGAAAGCGTACAGGAAGTTTACTGGGATACTTACAGCGATATTGCTACATCCGATTTTTTCCCGCTGATATACTCTCCCGTTTCTCTATCGACGCAGAACCCGGAACTTGAGCCGTTCATCTCTGTCATTCAGAAAGCGCTGGAATGCGGCATCGGGAACCATTTAGGCGAATTATATGAATCAGGCCATAACGAGTACATGAAACACAGACTGTATTCGCGGTTTTCTGGCGGCGAACTTGAATACATTAAACGAAATCCCGTTATACGGCTTGGAGCGGAATATGATAACTATCCAAACAGCTATTATAACCAGCGCGACGGGAAATGGCAGGGTATAGTTCATGACGTTTTGGAAGAGGTCGCGTCCCTGACAGGGCTTGAATTCAAGGTTACTCACGGCAACAATGTGGATTTTTTTGAACTGCTTCAAATGCTAAAAGCTGGAGAAATTGACATGCTTACCGAAGTCATCCGTTCGCCCGTGCGGGAGGGACTCTTTTTGTGGCCTGACAACTCGGTCATGACGGATCGTTCCGTTCTTATATCCAGAGCCGGTTACCGCAGAGTCACTCTCAGCAGAATATATTCCGAAAGGGTAGGTTTAAGCAGAGGAACCGCTCATGCCGAATTTTTTAACAGCTGGTTCCCAAACCACCCGAATGTCACGGAGTACGACAGCCAGGTGGAATCCTTCGATGCCCTCATGAAAGGCGAAGTTGATCTTGTCATGAACAGCTACAGTTCGCTTTTAAACCTGATTAACTATCAGGAGCTTCCCGGTTACATAGTCAATATCATGTTTGACAACAGTTTTGCCTCCACATTCGGGTTTAACATTGAAAAAGAGCTGTTATGCTCCATTATCGATAAAGCGCTTGCGATGGCCGATACCGAAACGATTTCGGAACAATGGAGACACAAAACTTATGACTACCGTTTAAAACTTGAGCAGGCAAGAATACCCTGGCTTATTGGTTCAATGGGTTTATCTTTGCTTGTACTGCTGCTTGTCGCGATTCTTTTTTTCAAAAGCCGCCTTACCGGTAAAGAACTGGAAAAGCTGGTTGAAAAACGCGCTCATGAACTGGCGTTTCAGACAGCCACTATATCGGCATTGTTTGATTCAATTCCCGATTTAATTTTTACCAAAGACCGGAACCTGAAATTCCTGCATTGCAACAAAGCTTTTCTGGAACATTTCAACAGAGGAATAAATGAGATCACGGGCAATAACGACAGTAAAGACATGGGGCTTACTGAAGACGAGGCCCGCGCGTACATAGAGACGGATCGTAAGGTTATCCGCGAAAAACAGCCAATTACAATAGAAGAGCACATACCGCGCTTTGACGGCGCAAGGCCGCTTTATGAAACGATAAAAATGCCTCTTGTGTTAAATGAAAATGTTGTGGGAATTTTGGGCATTGCCCGTGATATAACAAAGCGCAAAGAAGCGGAAGCCGCGGCTCTTGCCGCTTCCCGGTCAAAATCTTCTTTTCTCGCGAACATGAGCCACGAGATACGCACGCCGATGAACGCGATTCTCGGCGTTACGGAAATATTGATACAGAATGAAAATATTCCCAAAGATATCGAAGAGGGTCTTGACAAGATACACAGCTCGTGCGGTTTGCTTTTGGGTATCATCAACGACATACTCGACTTTTCAAAAATTGAAGCGGGAAAAATTGATATTATACCCGCTCAGTACAAAGTCGCAAGCATGATTAATGATTCAGTGCACCTTAACATAATGCGCATTGAATCAAAACCGGTTGAATTTGAGCTTCAGATAAATGAAAATGTACCGGCAAAATTAATCGGCGACGAACTTCGCATCAAACAGATTTTAAACAACCTGCTTTCCAACGCTTTCAAATACACTGACACGGGAAAAGTCATATTATCGGTAGAAGCTGAAGCTGAAGCTGGACCGGAAACGGAAACAAATAATCAGGTAACTCTTGTATTGAACGTGCAGGATACCGGACAGGGCATGACAAATGATCAATTGGATAAACTGTTTGGGGAGTACGCGCGTTTTAATCAGAGAAATAAAAATTATGTAGAAGGAACCGGGCTTGGCCTTGCAATTACGCATCGTCTTATAAATTTAATGGACGGTCAGATACATGTAAAAAGCGAACCGGATAAAGGCACATTATTCACGGTGCGTCTTCCGCAGGAAACTGTGGATGACGAAACGCTTGGCAAAGACGTTACAGAAAATCTCAGGCAGTTCCGTAAAAATTACATTATTCACGGGCAAAAAGAGCAAATTGAGCGCGATCCTATGCCCTACGGGAAAGTTCTGATTGTTGACGACATAGAAACCAATATTTATATCGCCGCCGGTCTTTTGAAACCTTACAAGCTGCAAATTGAAATTGCCATGAGCGGACAGGAAGCGATTGATAAAATAAAAGAAGGCGGCATATACGACGTAATTTTTATGGATCACATGATGCCGGAAATGGACGGACTGGAAACGGTAAAACGCATACGCGGTTTTGGATACGCTTATCCCATTATCGCGCTTACCGCAAACGCGGTAACTGGACAGTCAGATATGTTCCTTGAAAATGGTTTTGACGATTTTATATCCAAACCGGTAGATATACGCCAGCTCGACTCTGTCTTAAATGCATTTATCCGCGACAAACAGCCGTGCATCTCTAAAGAGATGCGGGATGTAATTGAATCCGCGCGCAGACAAGAAGAAGAAACGTATGGCGATTTAAACCAGGCGCTTGCATCGCAGCTTCCAGTGCGGAACAATTCTCTTTTAATTGATTCATTTATAAGGGATGCCAGCAAAGCAGCTGTCTGGCTTGATGATGTGTTGAGGAAAAATGATTTTAAAAATATTGCCATTTTACAAAGATTTACCGTAATCATTCACGGCATAAAGAGCACTCTTTGGAATATTCAGGAAACGGAACTTTCGGATTTGGCATTGCTGCTGGAAACGGGCGGGCGTGAACATGATATAAACCTTATTAAAAAAACCGCTCCGGAATTCCTTGACAAGTTACGCGCTCTTCTGGAAAAGCTGGAGTTCATGCGAAGCGGAAACGAATCTTCCGGAAATGAAGATATGGAAAAATTGAGCGGCACGTTAAACGCAATTCAGCGGATGGCCGGGGATTTCGACAGGAAGGGAATATTGGATATAATCGCAGACGTAAAAAATTACTCCAAAGAAACAAAAGCGGTTTTGGACATCATTACAGGGTATGTGCTTCACAGTGAATTTGATGAAGCGCAAAAAGCGGCCAAAGAATACGCGGCCAATTTGGCAAAAAAATGAAAAAGAAACTGATATTGGTTATAACATTAATATCCATAATTTTTTTTGGATGTTCCTCCAGGTATAAAGGCCAGTTTCCCGGCCGGTATTTATTTTCATCATACGCAAAAATTCTCGGCGTGACACAGGAAGAAAAAAACGCCATCGATAAAATCCGTGAAAATAATGATACGCTGATTTACGGGATGCCGCTTAGTACGGAAGCGTTTAAAGATAAAAACGGCGATATCAATGGATTTACCGCTCTGTTCTGCGAATGGCTCTCGGGGATTTTCGGCATTACCTTTAAGCCCGCGTTGTACGAGTGGAATGATCTCCTCGCGGGTCTTGAATCAGGGGATATCTCTTTCACGGGCGAACTGACAGCAAGAGAAGAACGGTTGAAAATCTACCGCATGACAAGCGCTATCGCCATGCGCCCGTTAAAATATTTCCGCCTTTCAGGCGCAAAACCCCTTGAAGAAATCAATAAAGATCGCCTTATACGCTGCGGCTTCATTCAGGGTACCGCCACAGTGCTTACCGTGTCTTCAGAGCTTGAGCCTGGCACATTTGAGGCTGTTATGCTTGATGATGTCAGCCTTGTTTACGACGCACTCAAAAGCGGAAAAATCGACGCCTTCTATTACACCGGCACTTCAGAGATAAATTTTATTGAATACGGCGATGTGAGCGCGTTAAATTTTTACCCGCTGATCTACCGCCCGGTTTCTTTATCGACTCAAAATCCCGCTCTGGAACCTGTCATCTCGGTGGTGGAAAAGATACTGCAAACCGAAGGCAGCCTGCATTATCTGACAACGCTGTATAACAAGTCGCAGACGGAATATACGCGGCACAAAGTTCAAATGCAGCTAACAAATGAGGAACGCGAATATATCCGCAACAATCCCATTGTGCCGATTGGCGCGGATCCCGGTAACTACCCCGGCTCTTTTTATGACGCGCGTGAAAAAAAGTGGCGCGGGGTGTCTCTGGATATACTTGATGAAATATCATATCTTACAGGATTAACTTTTAACCGCGTTAATGATGAACATACGCAATGGCCGCAAATATTTGAAATGCTGGAAAGAGGAGATGTAACTCTGGTTACTGAGCTGACCTATTCGCATGATCGCGCGGATCAGTTTTTATGGCCGGTGTCGGCGCATATAACAGACTTTCACGCGCTGATTTCGCATATTGACTTTCCCGACATTAAAATCAACGAGGTTTTATACGTCAGGGTCGGATTGGCGAAAAATACCGCCTATGCCGGGGTTTTTAACAAATTGTTCCCCGAACACAAAAAGATTTTTGAGTATGAAAGCGTTGAAGAAGCGTTCGCCGCCCTGATGCGCGGCGAGATTGACATGGTAATGGCAAACCAGAGAAGGCTTTTGTATCTGACCCATTATCTGGAGCTTCCCGATTACAAAACCAACATTGTGTTTGACAATACGATGGATATTCAACTCGGCATTAACAAAAACGAGGAGCTTCTCCGCTCCATTATTGACAAAGCGTTAGTCAACATAGACATCAAGAGCATCTCGGATCACTGGATGAGAAGAACCTACGATTACCGCAGCAAGGTTATGGAAGCGCAGCGCCCGCTGTTTATGGGTTTATCCCTGCTTTTTTTGCTTGTTTTAACGCTGATAGCGGTTCTTTTCGCCAGAAGCCGCGTGACAGGCAGAAATCTTGAAAAAATTGTCCAGAAACGCACCGATGAACTCGCGCTTCAAACCGCCACCCTTACCACTTTATTCAATTCCATTCCCGATCTTATTTTTACAAAGGATCTGAATTTAAGATACAAGAGCTGCAACAAGGCGTTTCTAAAAAATTTTGACAAGCGCATGGAAGACATGATCGGGAAAACCGATTCTGATGTTCTTAATATACCGCCTGATACCGCGAATTTCCATATGGAACATGACGCGAAAGCAATATATGAGAATCATATAACTACGGTCGAGGAATATATACCCGGCTCTGACGGAACAAGCTCTCTTTATGAAACGACGAAAGTGCCTCTTATGCTGAACGGCGCGGTAGTGGGAATTATCGGCATATCGCATAACATATCAAAACTTAAAAAAATTGAGCAGGAAACATCGTTCTCTTATGAATATTCAAAAAAATTGAATATCGCGCTGGCGAAAATCACAAAGTCGCCGACAATTTCCGCGGGAGTTTTAAAAGACGCCTCTGACATTGTAGCGCAGGAAGGATGCACCGCGCTGAGCGCTCATCGCGTCAGTATATGGAGCTATAAAATTAATGAAAATATTTTAAAATGCGTTTCCAGTTATGACATGTTCACCAGTGAAAGGGATTCTGTTGAAACATTTGAGCTGACAAACCGCCAGGAATATCTGAAACTGCTGAAATCGGAGCGTTTAATAATAATGAACAACTGTGACGAGTGCAGACTGATTACAGATTCATTTAACGGATATGATTATTTGTGCGCGGCCCTTGACGCGCCAATCCGCGTCGACGGTCAGAT
>JGI24695J34938_10002107_pt1 | contig 15597 bp, 14 predicted proteins | sample TergutCo191P3_FD_34938 | JGI IMG/M metagenome (IMG submission 34938)
CTTACAGTAAATACGAACAAGGCGTTCTTGATATTCCGATAAGTGTGTTATACACAATAGCGGGAAGACTGGGAACCGATGTTACAGTCCTTTTAACCGGCGAAGAAGCCAGGATGGACAGCGCGGCGGTATGCCGCAAAGGAAAGGGTGTGCAAATTGAGCGTTATCCGGGTTATGAATTTTCTAGTCTTGCGTATAACTTTAAACACAGGACAATGGAACCGATGCTTGTAACGCTCGATTCATCAAAGCAGCCTGCGGATCAGGTGTCTCACTCGGGGCAGGAATTTAATTATGTCACCGAAGGACATGTTAAAGTTACGATTCATAAGACCGAGCATCTTTTGCATCCGGGAGATTCGATTTATTTTGACGCGCGCCTTCCTCACAGCCAATGCGCTCTTGACGGAACAGCTAAATTTATAACTATAATTCAGGAATAACACAATGAATGAGATTTTATCACGTTACCTGCCCCGTATCGAATTTGACAGCTACGAGGATTTTTACCGGAACTACTCATGCAAAATGCCCGATGATTTTAATTTTGCTTACGATGTTGTAGATCAATGGGCAAAGCTTGAACCGGAAAAGCTCGCTCTTCTGTGGACAGACGACACGGAAGTAATAAAGTCTTATACTTTTGCCGATATGAAGCGGCTTTCGGACAAAGCGGCTAATGCGCTTCTTGCGTTAGGTGTAAAAAAGGGTGATGTTGTTAAATTAATTTTAAAACAACGTCCCGAAGTGTGGGTGCTTTTGTGCGCTTTGGAAAAGATCGGCGCAATCTGCATTCCCGGCACATATCAGCTAACGGCAAAAGATTTAGAGTACCGCTGTAATATCGCGGATGTAAAACTTTTAATAACAGTCGATGACGCCGATGTTCTCGAAAATATCGCCGCCGCCAGAGCTGACTGCAAAAAACTTGAAAAGATCGCCGTTGTCGGAAAAAATATCCCCGGCGGGTACATAAATATGCGCGAAGAAATCGAAAAAGCGAGCGAAGATTTTAAAAGAATGCCTACCGTTACAAATGATCCTATGCTGATTTATTTTTCTTCGGGTACAACGGGTCTTCCTAAAATGGTTATACACAATCATTCTCTGCCGCTTGGTCATATTGTTACGGCAAAATACTGGCACTGCGCCGAAGAAAATACTGTTCACCTGACGCAGACAGATTCCGGCTGGGCGAAGTTCGCGTGGGGCAAGATTTACGGACAATGGATTTGCGGAGCCGCCGTCGGCGTTTATGACTGGGAAAAATTCACGTCGAAAGGAATGTTAGACGCAATTCAAAGACTTCGCCCGGCGACTTTCTGCGCGGCAGCGACAGTGTTCCGTTATCTGATAAAAGAGGATTTATCGGGATATGATTTTAGTTTTATTAAACACACATCCGTTGCGGGAGAACCCTTAAGCCCGGAAGTTTACAATAAATTCAAAGAACTTACAGGTCTTGAAATTTACGAAGGATTCGGGCAGAGCGAAACATCGGTAATGGCGGCTGTTTTTAAATGGCTTCCCGTTAAACCCGGCTCGATGGGAAAACCGGCGCCGCTTTTTGATTTAAAACTGTTAGACGAAACAAATACCGAGTGTGATCAGGGAATTGTCGGCAACATGAGCATTACCCGCGCTGGAAAAAATATGTACGAGCTTTCGCAGGAAGACGCCGGGAAAATGCCGCCGGTTATCGGCAATTCAGACTTTCCCGGTCTTTTCCGCGGTTATTGGCGGGATAAAGAAGTTACAGCTAACAGCTGGAATAACGGTTCATACAGAACAGGAGATATGGCATACCGCGACGAAGACGGTTATTTATGGTTTGTCGGACGCAACGATGACGTAATAAAATGCTCGGGTTACCGCATCGGTCCTTTCGAAGTTGAAAGCGCTCTGATGGAACATCCGTCGGTTCTTGAGTGCGCGGTAACAGCAGCTCCCGATTCAATGCGCGGACAGGTAGTGAAAGCGACAATCGTGCTTTCGCGCGGCTTCGAAGCTTCCGACGAATTAATCCGCGAACTTCAAAACCATGTAAAGCGCGTAACAGCTCCATATAAATATCCGCGGATTATCAAGTTTGTAAAAGAGCTTCCGAAAACAACAAGCGGTAAGATAAGAAGGGTGGATATAAGGGAAGAAGATTTTCAGGGAAATCAATAAATCACATGCATAGGCTGATCGCCGTGAGCGCCCGCGAGTTTTTTATGAACAGGGTCTGCTATCAAATCCATGGCTTCCAGCGGCAGCGCGCCTAAAAGAACATCTTTTGCGTTTGCGATAATTATCGCCGGAAGCTCGATGTAACGATCCTTCCATTGAATTTTAACCGCTTCGGTAATCGGAGAACTAAACGGCTCGCCGTCGGCAAAAGATGACATTGTTTCACCTTGAATAGTAAGTCCCAATTTCTCGCGGACTTCTTCGTTTATGACCAAAGTCCATGCTCCTGTATCGGGCATTGCCTGCACTGTTAACGTACGGATTTTATCTTTTTCGATATAACCGCGATCGGCAAGACCCCTGTCTATTACATTCTCAAGCGTTATATCTTCATAAAAGGTTCCCATGTTTTTCTCCTTACATTATTATAACATGGAAATTAAAATAAGAGTACATACGCTTGTTAAGTGATTATCAGCAGGAAGTGAATGAATAGTAAAAATACTAACCAAGTAATTTCATCAGACAAAAATTATTTTTGGAATAACAAAAATGAAAATTTATTTTATCTTAAACTCCTCCACTTGACATAATTAAAAAAACTACAATAAACTGAAACATGCTTTTTGATTTTGGATATATTCATCCGCGGTGGATTTGGGTGGCGCTTGTCATCATTTTTGCGGTTATCGAAGGTATCACTCTTGGTTTAACAACGATTTGGTTTGCGCTCTCCGCTGTTGTAATGGTTTTCCTTTCGTTTCTGCCCATACCGGTGCTTTATCAGGTTTTAATATTTCTGGCAATTTCCGCGGCGCTTCTTGTTTTTACACGGCCGATTGCGCTAAAGAAATTTAAAATCGGCAGAGTTAAAACCAATGTTGACAGTCTTGTCGGAAAAAGCGCTCTTGTTATAAAGCAAATCACGGAGTTTGACAGGGGAGAGATAAAAATTAACGGACAAATATGGACTGCCCGGCTTGAAGAAGGAGCAGGTTTTACTTTAACCGAAGGAAGCAAATGCGAAATTGTAAAAATAGAAGGAGCTCATGCGATTGTTGTACCGCGCGATACTCCGCCGGAAACGGTAAATTAAAATGACGAAAATTAAAATAAAAAATTACAGGAGAGAATGATGAGCGGTGTAATTATTGTGTTAGGTGCATTTATTTTATTGCTTATTATTATTAATGTAAGAATTGTTTCCCAGTCAAACGCTTATGTAATTGAACGAATCGGCGCTTATAATTCGACATGGGGTACCGGCATTCATGTAAAATTGCCGTTTCTTGACAGAATAGCCGCCCGCGTTACATTAAAAGAGCAGGTTGCCGATTTCGCGCCGCAGCCTGTTATCACCAAAGATAATGTTACAATGATGATTGACACTGTTATCTTTCTTCAGATAACAGATCCGAAACTTTACACATACGGAGTAATTAATCCTTTTAATGCGATAGAAAATCTTGCGACAACAACACTTAGAAATATTATCGGGGAACTTGAACTCGATGATACTCTTACAAGCCGCGACATGATCAACAACCGTATGCGCCTCGTGCTAGATGAAGCGACCGACCCGTGGGGTATCAAAGTGAACCGCGTTGAAGTGCGGAACATTACGCCGCCCAAGAGTATTCAGGAAGCGATGGAAAAACAAATGAGAGCCGAGCGCGAAAGAAGAGAGTCAATTCTTAAAGCCGAAGGCGAAAAACAATCCGCGATCCTTGTAGCTGAAGGACAGAAAGCGTCGGCGATTCTCAGAGCCGAAGCAGAAAAAGCGGCGGTTATTTTGCAAGCCGAAGCCGCCAAGGAAGCCGCTATCCGCGAAGCCGAAGGCGAAGCGCAGGCGATTTTAAATGTGCAAAAAGCGACAGCTGACGGTCTCAATATGTTAAAAAGCGTGAACGCTGATGATCCTTTGATCAAATTAAAAAGCCTCGAAGCTCTCGCGAAAGTAGCCGACGGTCAGGCGACCAAGATTATTATTCCGTCAGAGATTCAAAATCTTGCGGGGCTTGTTACGGGTATTACCGAATTGGTTAAAAAATAAATATATGTTATGATTTTTAAATGATAAATATCGCTTTTACCGGAGGGGGGACAGGAGGGCATATTTACCCCGGACTGGCAGTGGCTGCGGAATTAAAAAAATTGTTCGCCTTAAACGGCGTACAGGAAAACGAATTCCGCTTGCTTTGGATCGGTTCATCCGTCGGCATGGATCGTTCTTTGGTGGAAAACGCTGGGATCGAATTCTTCGGCGTACCTTCGGGAAAACTCAGGCGTTATTTTTCGCTGAGGACAATCGCTGATTTTTTTAAAGTGATAAAAGGATTTTTCGCGTCAAGAAAAATTCTTAAAAAAAATAAAGTAAAACTTCTTTTTTCCAAAGGCGGATTTGTAAGCGTTCCGCCGTGCGCCGCCGCTTCTTCTTTAAAAATTCCGGTTTTTACGCATGAATCCGATTTCAGTCCGGGGCTTGCGACAAAAATCAACGCGCGTTTTATTTCGCATAACGGCGGTATATTTACGGCTTATGAAGATACCGCGCGCTTTTTCCCCGATAAATTAAAAGAGCGCATAACACTTACAGGAAACCCCGTGCGAAGTGTTTTCCGCGGCGCGGATGAGGCAAAGGGCAGGGAATTTCTTGGTGTTTCATCTAACGTTCGTATCCTGCTTGTTCTCGGCGGAAGTCAGGGAGCCGCGGAAATTAACGATCTTATCCGCGCAAATCTTTCTAACCTTACAAAAATTTATACGGTTGTGCATCAGAGCGGTCCTAATCTTGAATGGGAAATTCCGGCAGGCGATAAATATAAACCTTATCCTTATATTAAAGATGAGATGCCGCATGTAATGGCAGCCGCAGAAATTATAGCAGGAAGAAGCGGCGCCGGTATTTGGGAATGGGCTTTTTTGGGAAAACCGATGATATTGATACCGTTAAGAGGCTCAGGAACAAGAGGCGATCAAATAGAAAACGCGCGTTTCTTTGAAAAACAGGGAGCGGCTGTCATACTGCCGCCTTCCGGGGATTTAATGGCTGTTATAAATGAAGTTTCGCATAACGAAGAAAAGCGGAATGATATGGCTTCTTCATCGGCAAAAATCGGAAAAAAAGACACCGCCGGAATTATCGCGAAAATTCTTTACGAAAATATCGCGGGTCAAAACGGAGGAGACAAGTGAATTTCCCCGTAATTGACATAGTGTTTACAGGTCTCATCGGGCTTTTGATGATCCGCTGTTATCTGAAAGGATTTGTCAGCGAAATTCTTACAATGGCGGGAATTGTATTCGGCGTTCTTTCGGCTTTATTTTTATATAAAATCGCGGCTGATATTTTAAGAGACAGATTCTGGCCCGATCTGCAGATAATCCCCGAAATTATTTCGTTTGTTTCGTTATTTGTCATTGTATTGGTTCTTGTAAAAATAATAGAAAAAATTTTAAAAAAAATTATAGATGATATCAGCCTGACAACCGCAGACAGCGTACTTGGAATTTTATTCGGATTCGCGGAAGGAATAGCGCTTGTTGGTTTAATTTTATTTTTATTAGCTATTCAGCCGTTCATTGATACGTCAGCGATTTTATCGGACAGCATTTTTGCGCGTCTTCTTCTGCCGCTGATAACAGGCAGGGAGGTGAATGTAAATGTTTGAAAACATAATTGAACAAGCCGCTGTTCTTCAGATTTGCGATGATATGAAAAATAACAGGATTGCTCCTTCCATGCTTTTTTACGGTCAGCGAGATACCGGAAAAGGAAGCAGCGCTCTCGAGCTTGCGCGTGTACTAAGCTGCGAAAAAGACGCTTCATGGAAATGTTCGTGCTCTTCATGTGAGAAGCATCGAATCTTGCAAAATGACGATTTATTGGTGATGGGAAACCGATCTTTCGCATCTGAAATTTCCGCCTGTCATAACGCGTTTTTGCGAAGCCCTGATAATCAAGGAACAAAAATAATTTTTTTAAGATCCATTCGTAAATTGCTTCTTCGTTTTTCGCCTGTGTTAATGGAAGATGATCCTAAACTGCCGAAAATTTCCGGTGTTCTTCAATCGTTAGATGAAAGACTGAGTGATTTTTTCTCGGGCGGTCAAACAGATAAGGCGTCAACAGAAAAAATTTGTGCGCAGCTTATTAAAGACGCGCTTACTCTGGAAAGCGACGGATTAAGCGGCATTATTCCGATCGGGCAGATAAGACGCGCTTCTTACTGGTGCAGACTTGCACCTAACGGAAAACGTAAGCTGCTGATAATCGAAAACGCCGATCAAATGAGAGACGAAGGCAGAAACGCTCTTTTAAAAATTCTCGAAGAGCCTCCCGCGCCGGTTAATATAATTCTTACTAGTCAAAGACGAGAAGCGGTAATTCCTACGATTTTATCGCGGCTTCGTCCTTACCGTTTTTTAAACAGAAGCGCGCAAGGCGAAAAAGAAGTTCTTCGCAGGGTTTTTCAGGAAAAAGAACGCGTAAATGACTTTAATGCGGGCAGTTCGATAGTAAGCTCCTATCTGGATTCTTTTCTGCCGCAAAAGAGCGGAAAGCTTGAATCACTCGCCGCGTGGTTTTTGGTTTCTCTAGCGCGTATTGTCTCGCTGTCGGTCAAGAAAAAAAGAGAAGGCGGAATTCCCGCTTTCCTGAGCGCTGTAGGGGAGCGTTATGCGCAAGCTTCTGACGCGGCGGGTTTTGAGCGTTTGCTCAGCGGATCGGCGGTAATTAAAACTGTTCTTTCGCAAAGCGGAAATTTCGAAAACGAATCGTTTCCGCGTTTTATAAAAATATGCCTTGATTTAATCTGCGATGTTACGCGAAACGAAAATAATCCGCATTATATTGAATGCGTTAATATCATAAAAAAATATTCGAGCGAAGCCGTAACGGCATCTGATGTATTAAATATTAATACAACGATTGTATTTGAAAGTTTTTTTTATAAATTAAAAAACGCCATGATAAAGGTAAATTATGGTTGAATTTTTCAGAAGCGCGTTAAAAAAACTCGATAAACTCAATGCAGAGCAAAAATCAGAAATTTTAATTACCGCTGTAAACGAAATCAGCCTTTTAGAAAATGTTTTGGATTCGATTGACAAGGGAATTTTAGTCTGCGATCAGGATAATAATTTAATAATGGTAAATAAATGCGCGCAGCGTCTTATACCGATGAATTATTACGAAGGCGTTAAATTGCAGACGGCGGTTAGAGACGAAAGGCTTGCGGAATCATTCAAAGATATAATAGTAAACCGCGAAAAAGTTATTGACAGCGAGATAGACATTGAACATCAGGGAAGAAAAAGGCTTCTTTCCATCAGCGTAGTTCCCCTTGTGCAGGAAAAAAAGATCACAGGAACGTTAATCTACATCGAAGATATTACGGAAAAGCGGCAGGGAGAAGCGCGTTTAAGGAGAGCTGAAAATCTTGCGAGCCTTACAACGTTAGCCGCGGGCGTTGCGCATGAAATAAAAAATCCGCTCGGATCAATCTCGATACATTTACAGCTTCTTCAAAAACTTTATATAACAAAACAAAAAGCTTCGGACAAAAAAGTACACAAATATTTTAATGTTTTAAAAGAAGAAGTTGACAGGCTTAACCGCATTGTTGTGGATTTTCTTTTCGCTGTACGTCCCATGAATCTTGAACTTAGAGAAGGCGATATAAATAATTTAATTTCGCAGATAATGGATTTTGTGCGCTTCGAAATGGAGAGGTCAAAAATTCTTTGCTTTCTTGAGCTTGACGAAAAACTTCCGAAGATTCCGATGGATGAGCGTTTCATGAAACAGGCTCTGTTAAATCTTGTAAAAAACGCGCAGGCGGCGATGCCGAAAGGCGGAGTTTTTACAATAGCGACAAATTTTACCGATAATGAAATCAGAATATCGGTTTGTGATACAGGCATCGGCATAAGCAAAGAAAATCTTGTAAAAATATTTGAACCGTATTTTACAACAACAGAAACAGGAACAGGATTGGGACTGACTCAAGTGTATAAAATAATCAGGGAACATCACGGCGAAATAACTGTCGATTCGACTCCGGGAACGGGCGCTGAGTTTAAAATAAATCTGCCGCTGCCTCAGAGGGAAACGCGTTTTATTGAATATGACGGAGGTAAAAAATGAATTTCCGCCTTCTTGTAATTGATGATGAAAAAAATATCCGCGAAGGGCTCGCAGACTTTTTGCAATCCGACGGATACGAAGTAGTGTGCGCCGAAAACGGAGATGAAGGGTGGAAGCGTTTTTCCGATGATGATATCGATCTTGTCATTACCGATTTAAAGATGCCTGGTCTTTCCGGTGATGATTTAATGCGCCGAATACTTTCGCAGGCTCCGGGGTTTCCCGTGATAATATTAACGGGACACGGTACTGTGGAAAGCGCCGTCAGCGCAATGCGCGAGGGAGCGTGGGATTTTCTTTCAAAACCTGTCGATCTTGATCATCTTTCTTTAAAAGTAAAACGCGCCCTTGATACCCGCGAACTTTTTTTTCAGCACCGCAGAATGGAAGAAGAACTGGAACGAAAAAAACAATTTAAATCCATCATAGGTAATTCGCGTAACATGCGCGAAGTTTTTGACACGATGAGCAAAGCCGCTCCGACTAAAGCGTCAATTTTAATAACGGGCGAATCAGGAGTCGGTAAGGAACTTGTCGCTGACGCTATTCACGAGCTTTCGCCGAGGAATGCTCAGCCGTTTGTAAAAGTTCATTGCGCGGCTCTCTCTCCTTCGCTTTTGGAAAGCGAACTTTTCGGCCACGAAAAAGGTTCGTTCACGGGAGCTGTTTCGCAAAGAAGGGGCAGATTTGAGCTTGCTTCGGGCGGAACGCTGTTCCTCGATGAAATCGGCGAGATCGATCAGAATATTCAAATAAAACTTTTGCGCGTTCTGCAGGAAAAGAAATTTGAAAGAGTTGGCGGAGAAAAAACAATCGAAACCGATGTGCGGATAATCACGGCTACCAATAAAGATTTAAAAACAGAAATCGAAAAAGGAAATTTCCGCGAAGATTTATATTTCAGGCTGAATGTCGTTAACATTCATGTTCCTCCATTACGCGAAAGAAAAGATGACATTCCTCTTTTGGCGGCGGCTTTTTTAAAGGAATTCGCATCGGAGAACGGAAAAAATATCGAAGGCATACACGAAAAAGCGCGTTCCAAATTTTACGCTTACGAATGGCCCGGAAATATCCGCGAGCTTCGCAACTGCATAGAAAGCGCCGTTGTTATGTGTCAGTCAAACATCATAAAAACAGGCGATCTTCCCCCTGCTTTCCGCAGCAATGACGATGACGAAGGCTGGATTAACATCCGCCTTGGCGCGAATATGTCAGAATGCGAAAAAATTATTATCAGAGACACATTATCACATTGCAAAGGAAATAAAAGCAAAACCGCCGAGACCTTAGAAATTGGCAGGAAAACGCTTATTAGAAAACTTTCCGAATACGGTCTAAGCGGTAAAGATGAATCCGAATAATTTGATGAAGATATCGTACAAAAAATTCGCAAATCTCGTGATAAAATATTTTATTTAAAAATATTACAAAAATTTCTTTCTATTTGCAGTTCCATCTCTTTTAAGGCGGTTTTTTTGCCTGCTTCAGTTTGTAAGGCAGCGGCGGCTTTTAATATTAACGGAAGATCGTTCCAACAGGAATATTTTTCTCCGCGGCGCGGCTGATACGGCGCGTCTGTTTCTGTAAGCAGTCTTTCGGCGGGAAGGAGAGCGCAGCTTTTTACCGCCTGTTTATGGTTTAACATAATCGTGTTGCCGAAAGAAAAATAACAATTTATTCCGCGCCTAAGAAGAGATGTAGCTTCATCTAACGTACCCGGCCATGAATGAAAAACAACAGCTTTACACTTTGTTAAAAAACCTGAGAGCGCGAAAATTTTATGCATAGCGCGGCGTACATGCAGCACAACGGGTAAATCATTCTTTAATGCAATTTCTGCCTGCGGCAGAAAAATTTTATCCTGCAGCGCTTCAGTTTCGCGGAAAGCCGCGTTGTAAAGATCAAAACCAATCTCTCCGACTGCGCAAATTCTTCCTGTAGATGCCAATTCTTCCAGCGTATCAATTTGCCGCTCTTTTTTTTCTTTAACGGCGAAAATCTGAGGATGAATTCCGAAACACGGAAATATTTTCGCATTTTTTAATTGAACGTTACGCGCAATATTTTCGCAGAATAAAAATTCTTCCAAATCGCAGGCGCTGGAAGAAGCGAGTATTTCGCAGGGAATTAATTTATTAAAATTATTATTAACAAGGTCATTATTAGAAAGCTCATTATGAGCGATCTCATATGGATGACAGTGCGCGTCGGTAAGCATGGGTTAAAGTCCCAGTATCACCTTGGCGAATGAAAAATAAATTATAAGAGAGACGGCGTCAACTATGGTGGTTAAAAGGGGAGCCGACATTATGGCAGGATCGATTCTTAAGCGTTTGGCTAAAATCGGCAGAACGCTGCCGACTGTTTTTGCCATCAATATTGTGCAGAAAAGTGAAAGCGTTATAGTAAGGCATAATTTCCAGTCTTTACTATTTGTGATATAAACGCGTATAAAATTAATAAGTCCAAGACCAAGCCCGCAAAGAATGCCGACGCGGACTTCTTTCCATAAAATTATAAAAATATCTTTTAAATCAATTTCACCTACGGCAATACCGCGTACTATCAATGTTGACGATTGAGAACCCGCAATGCCGCCTGTGTTCATCAGCATCGGAATAAAAGCCATCAATATAGGCAGCGCCATCAGTCCTTTTTCGAAGCTCGAAATAATGCTTCCTGTAATAGTTGCAGATAACATCAGTATCAGCATCCATAAAAAGCGGTTTCCGGCGTGTTTAAAAACGGAGGTTTTCATATACGGATCATCTGACGGCATAAGAGCGGCCATCATATGAATATCTTCCGTGCTTTCTTCTACGATAACGTCAACTATATCATCAACAGTAATAATGCCGACAAGACGCTGCTCCCTGTCAACAACAGGCATGGTAAGAAGATTGTATCTTTGAAATTGTTCGGCGGTAGTTTCACGATCGTCTGTTGTATACGCGAAAGAAACATTGGTGTCCATTATATCGGCAATATTATCCTGAGGAAGAGAAAGCATCAGCGTCTTTGCAGAAACATGCCCCACAAGAAAACGATCTTTTCGTATCACATAACAGTTGTAAATAGTTTCTTTGTTAAGCCCGATAGAACGGATTATATCAAACGCTTCGCGTACAATAATATCCTCGCTCAATTCGATATACTCGGTGGTCATCATGCTGCCAGCCGAATCTTCGGGGTATTGAAGAATTTGATTTATTATTTTTCTTTTATCGGAAGGAACGTTTTGTAAAATGCGTTTAACAACATCGGCGGGCATTTCTTCGATAAAATCCACGGCATCGTCAATAAAAAGTTTATTGACAACTTCGCTGATTTCAGAATCAGATAAAGCTTCGACTATGATTTGCTGGTGATCGCTGTCGGCATAAGAAAATACATCCGAAGCGATTGCCTTTGGAAGAATTCTGAACATTCTGATTATCTGTTCTTTATCTAATTCCTTGAATATTTCGGCGATATCTACAGTGTTTACGTCAGAGAGAAGCGCTTTTAACTTGGATATGTCCAGGGAACCGTCTCTGATAAGCTCCAAAATTTCTTCTTTATCCATACAGTTACCCTTTGAGCTTTGATGTTTTTATTTTAATTATTATTGTATTTTTGTCAAGCCGAAACTTATTTTATAAATGGATTATACATAAATATTTTTGTATTGAGCCTGTCCGCCGTTGCTTTGAAAAAGTCCATCGATAAACCGCTGCCTTGATTTCTAAGCGCGTGACGATCCATTAATTCGGTTGTATATTCGTATAAAGGATAAATTTTCGTGTTTCTAAAGCTGCGATCAAAATGCGTTACGACAGGTATTATTCCGGAATCAGTAATCGAAAGTTCATCGCCTTTTTTTGAAAAAGTGACGACCATCAAGCCGCCGATTATTCTGTCTCTCTCCCTCTGATGTGATGCGAAATTCCCAAGCGAGTAAAAACACAAGGTTTTTCTGCCGTCGGGAAGAACAATCCAATCCGCTTTTTGAAGCACATGAGGATGATGCCCGATAATTAAATCGACGTTATGCTGCGCAAGAAAATTAGCCAGATTTATCTGTTCCCTGTTGGGTTCCAGAATATATTCGGCTCCCCAGTGCATTGAAACTATTAAAAAATCACATAACGGACGCAGAGCTGTTATTTCCGCCGCCATTTTTTCCCTGTCAATCATCGAAACAAGATTCTGATTGTGGCGCGGAAGCGGTATGCCGTTAAGGCTGAAAGTATAAGATAAAAACCCGAATGTTATATTATTTCTTGTTATAATGCGCGCGCTTTCTCCTTCCTTCCTGGCGCCGATTACCGTTAATCCGTCGATGGTATCAAGAAAATCAAGCGTCGCGATTAAGCCTGATTCTCCCTTGTCCATCGCGTGGTTATTGGCAAGATTAAAAATATCAAATCCTGTTTCTCTTAACGTTCTTGCAAGCGACTGAGGAGTATTGAACGCCGGATATCCCGAATAACCGTAACTTGCTCCCGCCATTACAGTTTCCTGATTGATAAAAGCAAGGTCGGCGTTTTCTATAATGCTTTTTATTTCGGTATAAATCGGCGAAAAGTCATGAACGCCGTTTACAAAATGAGAATTTATAACAGAATCATGAAATAAATTATCGCCCGCCGCGACAAAGGAAAGCGTATACTCGGGCACCGCTCTCTGCACAGTTTCCCGTACCGCTCTGCGCTTATCATTCCGCGGTTCGATAATCGTTTCAGTTCGCGGTTCAGTTTGTGTTTCAGTCTGCGCGGGAGACTGCGCTGTATTTGGCTCCGTTAACTGCGCCGGAGGCTGTACGGTATGCTGAGAATCAATTTCAGTTTCGTATAACGACGTAACAGGCTTAGACTGGCATGATAATAAAAAAAATATTAAAGCGATTAATATTAAATATTTGTTTTTCAAAGCTGTCCTCCGATAACTCTGTTTGAACCCGAAAGGTCTTTGTATAATTTTAAGCTGTTAAAGCCGTTTTTATCAAGTAAATTCGTAATACTGTCCGTTTGCCGCGGATCCGCTTCCAAAAGCAGCCTGCCGCCTTTTTCCAGGAATTTCGGCGCATTCATAATTATCCGCGTAATTATTTCCAGTCCGGATTTTCCCCCGTCAAGCGCGAGAGACGGCTCGTTACGTACTTCCGGCTGCAGTGTTTGAATTTCGCAGGATTGAATGTACGGAGGGTTAGCTGTTATTAGGGAGTAGGGAATGGGGAATGGGGAATGAGTAGTAGAAAGAGCGTCGAATAAATCTCCGTGATAAAAAATTATTTTTTTTTCACCTAATAATTTTTCCGCGTTTTTGTTTGCAACATCCAGAGCTTCGGCGCTGATGTCTGATGCGTGTACTTCGAGTTCCGGCATTTCATTTTTAAGCGCAATTGCAACCGCTCCGCAGCCTGTGCATAAATCCAAAACTTTAATATTCAGCTCGCGCCTGTCCGCGCCTTTTCGCGGTAAAAATTCTTCTTTAACTGTTTCAAGCGCGGCTTCGACCAAAGTCTCGGTGTCAGGTCTTGGCACCAGAACGGACTTATTTACAAAAAATTCAAGTCCGCGGAATTCTTTTTTGCCTGTAATATACGCGACGCATTCGCCTGACGCTCTTCGTTCTATTAAACCGCAGAATGCGGCGCATTGTTTTTCCGTTAATTTTTTGTCCGGCATTGCGATAAGCGATGTGCGGTTTGCGTTTAACACATGAGCGAGAAGGAGCGATGAATCAAGCCCCGGCGATTTTACGCCTGCGAATTTTAAATCGGCGTTCCCCTGCGCTACGGCTTCACGGATAAACATGGCGTATAACGTTCAATCGCCGTCTGACGTATCCTGCGATACGGAAGCGCTGCTCTGCAAAAGCTCTTCTTTCGCGGAAAGTTTTAATGCGTCAAAAAGTTCGGCTGTATCACCCTGCATGATTAAATCAAGTTTATATAAGGTTAAATTTATACGGTGATCGGTAAGGCGGTTCTGCGGAAAATTATATGTTCTTATTCTCTGCGATCTGTCGCCCGAACCTACCTGGCTCTTTCTCGCTTCGGCTCTCTGCGCGGCGGCTTTTGCTTCTTCAAGTTCGTAAATGCGCGCTCTTAATATGCGCATAGCTTTTGCCTTGTTTTTTATCTGGCTTTTTTCATCCTGGCAATGAACGGTAACGCCTGTCGGCAGGTGCGTTATGCGCACTGCGGAGTCTGTTGTGTTAACGCACTGTCCCCCAGGACCGCCTGCGCGCATAACATCGATGCGGAGATCGTCGTTTTTTATATCTATTTCGGTTTCGTCGGCTTCCGGCAAAACCGCAACGGTAACCGCCGATGTGTGTATTCTCCCTGACGCTTCCGTCGCAGGAACCCTCTGCACCCTGTGAACGCCCGATTCGTAACGGAGATTTTCGTATACATTGTTTCCGCTTATCGAAAAAACAATTTCTTTAATACCGCCGAGTTCGGTATCATTGGAATTCATGATTTCGAATTTCCAGTTTTTTGTTTCGGCGAAACGGGCGTACATGCGGTAAAGATCGGAAGCGAAAAGCGCCGCTTCTTCGCCGCCTGTTCCGGCTCTTATTTCCATGATAATATTTTTTTCGTCCAAAGGATCTCTGGGGATTAATAAAAGTTTTAGTTTTTCGCCTGTTGTTTCAAGTTTGCTTTCAAGTTCTTTTAATTCTTCGCGGGCAAGCTCTTTCATCTCCTGATCTTTTTCTTCCTGAACAAGCTGCTTTGTATCTTCGATTTGTTTTTCAAGTTCTCCGATCATATTATTGTTTTGCGCGATTTCGTTAAGATGCGAATGTTCCTTCATTACATCGCGGTAACGTTTTTGATCCTTCACAAGCGCAGGATCCTGGATGAGCAGATTTAATTCGTCATATCTTTTAAGCAATGAATTCAAACGTTCACTCATAATTAAATCATAACAAAGTTATATACTTAGAACAAGACATAAAATTTTCTCTTCCTTTTATTTTAATATTATGATAAAGTTGTATTGAGGGGAAATTGAAAAATCTGTTTCAGCGCATTAAAGATTGGTTTCTAAATTTAAACGACTCGCAGAAACGAAACATGGTATTGATCTGTACAGGAGCTTTTTCGATCATCCTGACAATCGCGGTTTTAATTTCGATTCAAGGTGCAGGCGGCAAAAAACCGCTTAAAGGACCGGAAAGATTCGATATAATTTCTCCGATTCCGCCCGAAGATTTTTTTCTGCCTGATGAACCTGATTTTGTTCCGGAAGTGATTCTTGAACGCGAAAGGAGAACAAGCT
>JGI24695J34938_10002109_pt1 | contig 15578 bp, 11 predicted proteins | sample TergutCo191P3_FD_34938 | JGI IMG/M metagenome (IMG submission 34938)
TTTGGCTTTTACGGAAATACCTTTGCCGGCGTATATGACGATGTGGTCTGGCTCTATGACGGATTTGATTTTATCACCTATGAAGGCAGTCTGCTGCTCCCGATTAACGAACGGATAATCACTGCGGTCGTGCAAATATCGCTGGTGCTGGGGGTTTTCGCATTTTTTATCGGGCTGTATGTTTTGTTCATTAAAATACTGGCCCGCTATATTTCGCTGTTTATAAAACAAACGGTGGTTATTATTCCTTTACTGATTATAGCGTTCATCATTGTTTTTTCGGTAACGTTCAATATAATGACCGAGCGTATCAACGAATCATTATACAATGAAATGATCGGGCTGGCGATGCTGTCCTCAAAATTGATAGACGGGGATGACGTTGACAAGATCAATTCCATCAAGGACTTCCACAGCGATGAATATAAAAAACTTTCAGAGTTCGTTAAGGAGATCGTCGGGCACAACGCCGATCCCTGGAACAAGGCCTATTATGCGGCGATATACAAAGGCGATAGATTTGAATACGTCGTGGTGATCTCCGAAGAGGAATGGAACCTCTTCCGCACAGACGAGCCGATTAACGTGGAAGATTATGACGCCTTTATGAAAGGGCTGCCCATCGTGGGCACCTCTGAGCTGTTCAACGGCACATGGACTTTCGCCAATATGCCAATCTATAACAGCGCCGGAAAAGTTGTCGGCAAATTTGAAATCGGGCTCGACATGACAAGCCATGAAATCAGCAATTCCAGGCTTAAAAGGCAGGTTGCGCTGATCACCGCGTCTGTATGTTTGGTCATTCTGCTGGCGCTGGGTATTATGGTTTCCATTGTGGTAAAGCAGCTCTCATCTGTGGCAACCGTCCTGCACGCGATAGCCGCCGGAAACCGGTACGAACGGGTACGCTATAAAGCCCTGGACGAACTTGGCAAGGTAGGCCAGGGCCTTAACCGGATGGCGGAAGAACTCCAAAACCAGTTTGACCGTATCAACCATCTGAATGAATCTACCATCCGGTTTGTGCCGGTGCAGTTTATGGAACAATTGGGCGTTTCCGACATCACCAAAATGAAACTGGGCGATAACGTGCAGCGGGACATCAGCGTGCTGTTCTTTGATATACGGTACTTTTCCATTAATTCAGAGATGATGACAGCGCGGGAGAATTTTGAATTTATCAATAAAGTGCTGGGCATTGCCGGACCCATTATCCGCAAGCACAACGGTTTTGTCGATAAATATATCGGTGACGCGGCAATGGCGCTGTTTGTCAACGGCCTTGACGCGGTACGCGCCGGTATTGAGTTATACCAGACGCTGGTGCTTGACAAGACTGCCAGCGTAAAGATAGGGGCGGACAACATCAATATCGGAGTGGGGATTCATACAGGTTCTGTTATGATGGGTATTGTCGGCGAAAATGAACGGCTTTCCAGCACGGTCATTTCGGCAAATGTCAACCTAGCATCCCGTGTTGAAAGCCTTTCCAAACAGACCGGCTCCGGTTTGCTGATTACCCGCAATACACTGAACCAGCTTGCCGGTCATGAAAGCGAATTCGCGTACCGCTTTATCGGCATGGTGCAGGCTGCCGGGGTAAATGAAGTAGTGGGTTTATTTGATATGCTGGACGCGCTTCCTTCGATGGTCAGTATTATGAGGCTTGCCACAAAAGATGTTTTTGAGTCGGGCGTGCGGAAATTCCACATGAAGGATTACGTATCCGCTGTCCAGCGCTTTGAAAAGGTGATAGCGACGGACCCGCAGGATACATGCGCCGCTCATTATCTTGAAGAAGCGCATGAACACCTGAAAAACCCAAGCCTGCCGAGCGTGTTCATTTTTGACAAGAAGTAGGCCCCATTAAAACATTTTTGATAAAGCCTTCCATATCCGCCGCTTCGGCAGGGCCTACCAGAACCTTGAATCCGGGCAGGTTTTCTTCAAGCTCGCCGGAAATTTGGGCAACATAGCCCGGGATCACAATTTCCCGTGTATCGACCTGGTTTTCCAGATCGATTTCCTTTATGAATTTGGCGATACTTGAGCCGGAGAATTTTCCGGCCGCCCAGGCGGTCAGCACGCTGAAGCCCTCACATTCGGGAATCACCAGCCAGGCGGAAATGCCGCAGTTTTCTATTTCCCCGGAAACCAGGAAGTACGTCAGGGAAAAATTAGTCGTCACAAAGGCAGGAGATTTCCGGTCTGGTTCGCCGATAGCGTAGAGCTTCGGTTCAACCTGTATCGGCTTTTGCGGATCGGTAAAGATATTCTGGCGCAGTGTAAGAAGGGTTATGAGCTGAGCCGGATCAAAGCCGGAAAGCGCCACAATCCCGCCGAACTTATCGATTTCCGTAACTGCGGATACCATGTCATCCATGGGGTTTCCGGTATCAATAAAGCGTAATGTCGCATAACCGAGAGCTTTTATATTTTTTTTAAGCGCCGCTTTTCTGATAATGGAATTCGTCTGGAAAGTTTCCGAAAGGGAATGTGTCTGCAGTTCTATTAACAGGTCGTTAAAACCGCTCTCTTTTATTTTTGTTGTAAGTTCAAAAATACCGTCTGCGTCCGGAGCGGTCACCGCCAGCACCTGATTGTCACGCTGCGCGATTTTGACCGCTTCATCCGCATTCAGGGTGTGGAGATTATTGTTTGAAGGATGGGACATGCAAAGAACGCTATGGGAACCTGCCACTGCCTGCGAGGCTTTATCAAGCGAGGCGATGTCATTCGCCCGAATAATCAGCGGCAATTTGGTTTTTGCATAGACTGACGCGCAGTAGCCCGCAAACCGTTCGCCATTTGCTGTAATTTGTTCTTTCTTCTGCGTGACGGCGATTGCGCCGACATAAAGTTCTTCACCCACGCGGACAGGCCGGTAGTTTCGGATCTTTTCCGCAAGCCCAGAATCGGTGCCTTCGTCCATGTTTACGGCGATTACAGGTTTGTTGACAAATGTTTTTTCATGGCGGTACATGACTGTTTCCTCGCCAAGAGGGCTGACAATTTCTGCGCCGATTTTAACGCCCTTTACGGGAGGCTCGCTTGCCGCGCCCAGCGTTTGTTTTGTCTCATCGGAGGCATAGGGGCACTCGGAAAGCATGGCCTTCTTGGCGGCGAGTTTCATGGCAAAAGCCATGCAGGTGCTTGAGCCGCATTCCTTACAGTTGGTTCCGGGAAGGAGTTTCTGTATTTGCAATCCGCTTAACGCCATTTAATTACCCTTCCTTTCCATAAGGTTATCTATGGTTTTCTTTATGGTGGTCACAGCCTCCGGCGTATACATGATTAAAATATCCGCTCCGGCGTACAGCAGCGTTGTCGCTGTGGCAACTTCCCAATAAGCCGCCCTTTTTGCCAGATCGCCCCAATCGGGGAAGCCCGATTCGGGCGCCTTGAATTCCTTGACCTTGGCGCATTCCTGACCGACAGAAACGATCATCGGGCTTAAAAGCATAGTGTCCCCGCCGAGACCGGTAAGCCGTATGCGCTCTATCACCGAATAGGTATATTCTATGCCGTAGCCGACGGTGCTGGTCATGGGGTCTATGATGATCTTTTCCGGCGCAAGTCCCATGTTGGTAAGCAGGATGTTCAACTGCTTGCTGATGTTTACATCAATCGGGGCCTGCGCTACCAGGGTGTGGCCGTATGCCATGGCCGCTCCGGCAATGGTCCGGTAATTGTCCTGTTCCACCCAGTTGAACAGCAGGTTTTCCCCTTCACATGCCTGGGCAACGGCCTTCATCACTTCGTTGTTTTTATCAAAATGGCTGATGCCCGAAATGATCAGCGGCACATCAACAGCCGCCAAGATCGATTTAACAAGATCAACGCTCATGCCCGTGCTCCGGTTCTCCCGCTCGGGATGGATGCCGTCCAGCTTAACGCTGATTAAATCGGCCCCCCGGTTCACGCAGAATTTCGCCATTTCCGCCGGTTTGCCCAGGGTATCACCATAGGCCTTACGCAGAATATCGGGGTACTTTTCGCTTACGCTGTCAAAGACCTCCATGGCAACTAACGGCCTGTTTGGCATCTGGCCTTCCCAAAAATGGAATGGCATGCAACTGGCGCCGCCGACCGTACAGGTTTTGCCGCGCGTGCCGCCTTCCGACTTTAAGTTCCCCAACTTTACCTGGTATGTGGCGCTGGCGGCGTTCTCGGCGGGGATTTTGAAACTATTAATCGCCGATATCCGTTCGGAAGCCGAAGGAAATGAAACATGAGGAGCGGGGATTGCGGAACGGGAGTCTTTATCCGATATTTCAACTGCCGGCGCCTGGCCCAGAAATTTTTCGCTCAGGGTGTTAATAATACTGGTGATAATTTCTTTGGTCACATTAGATTTAATCTGATCGGTGATAGCCGCAATATCTACATTCTGGGGGGGAACCGAGGCAATGCCGGGGGGTTGCGTCTCCGCTATTTCCTCGTTGCTTGTTTCCAATTCCTCATTTTCCTCATTCCTCATTGCGTATTTTGCCATATCTTCCATTGCCAGCGCGGGGTGCCTGACTTTTTCCATGAAAGAGCGCAGGTCTTCGGCAGTAACGGTAACGGTTTCATCGGCTATTTGATCGATAAAACCGGAAAGCCCTTTTTCATCAAAACGCTTAACAAAATCGGCACGCAGCAGATCCTTCAACTCTTTGGGCATCCACACGATCCTCGCAAAACCGCCTTCCGCAGACAGGAATTTCCGGCTGGTCAAAAAGACTTTGCCGCAGCCGAAGAAACCGGGAGTCTGCTGACCGCCGCCGACAGAACCGGCCAGGGTGGAAAAGGTCATTCCGACCGGAGTTTCGCCCAGGTACTCGCGGTTGACGATCATAACGCCGTTACATTCCGGCACATAGGCGCAAATCGCTTCGAAGCAACCGCAGCTTGTCATCGGCCGGTCCATGATGGAATAGGCGCAGAAAGCGTCAATCGTTTTATGGCTGTTCGTGTAAACATATTCATTGACACCGGCCCATATTCCCTTTACCGGATCAAGACATTCGCCTTTTTTCAGGGGCTGGTTGGGGCCAGTTTCGTCAATTTCATAGGCGGCTTTGCCGTCCAGCCAGTTATACGCGCCGCACAGCCCCAGCCGTTCCGGGGTGATAACGCACACATGGTTGGGGGCAAAGCTCTGGCAGAGCAGGCACGAATAGAACGTTTCCACCGATTCGTCGGTCATGGCTTCCAGACGGCGGTTACGCTCGTCGTATACTTTGCGGGCCGTCTCAAGCCGTTTTTCCACCTCGGCCTGATCGGTAATAAGCGTTACGCGCACTTTATCCACGATGGCCGGATAATCGGCCAGCAGTTTAGCGTGAAGTATTTCGCCGTAGTGTTTAAGGCGCAGGCCTTTGGCAAATCCTGCCCTGGAAACACGGGTCCAGACAATATCCCGCTGGCCCATGTGCCAAATTCCTTCGGCACCGTTTACCAAGTGATGTATCTGCCGTTCCAGTATCGGTTCAAAATCCGCCTGCATCTTGCGGCCAGCGACCTCCACCCAAATGCCGAGGGGAAGCCTGCCGCCGGGTTCAATGGAATCTATGTCCGGACCGATAACGTTAATTTCACCGTCGCTTATATCCTCATATTCCGCGCTGGTGACAAACTCAAAAGCGACGGTCTTGTTACCGCCGAATTCCGCATGGGTATCTTCCTTGCGGATTCTTTCGCCTTCGAATGCCGGACCGTATGGCACCGGAATGGGCACATCCACTACCTTGATCTTGCAGCCGCGCACTTCAAGGGCCCGTTCCACGATTTTATCATGGGGGACATTGGCAACCACATGTTCATAGGTGCATACGCCGGTTGGCAATATCTCCGGAATATTCGTGTCGGAAATAACGGGGAAACCGTAATTAATTGCCCCCGCCGCCGCCGCGTACTTGTCCGGCGTTACTTCGCCTAACGCAATGACAAAGGCAAAAATCCTGTTCTTGTTATATTTGAGATTAGCCTCGAAATCTCCCGGCTTTACTCCGCCGAAAGAAAGGGCCGCCCGGTTGGCAAAGCCAAGCGCGTAAATCAATGAAGAAACATCTTTTCCAAACGGAACAAGGCGCGTTTCCCAGCCAAGCTGAACGCCCTCCGCCGCAAGCTGTTCCGCAAACTGAACGCCGTTTGTACAGCCGCCCATAAACACATACAGGTTTTTCTGCTGCAGTTCCTTGGCGATCTTTACCGCCGTGGCATTATCCGGCGCGGCGCCGGTAATGGCCGCAAAGCCGGGGGCGGTCCCGTCAACGAACTCTATCCCACGCTCGCGCATAATGACATCGTTGGCAGCGCCAAGCCAGATCCCCTCTACAGGGTCGGGGCCGACAAGGTACTTGCATGCTTCTATCGCTTCACAGGCGAACAGGGCGGCAACTCCGGCATCAAGGGCGCTGCCAAGGTAGGGAAGCCAGTTGTTTTCGGCGGGCCTTGCAGGTAGAAGGGATTTTGCTTCTTCAAGGATACCTTTTAAATCCGCCAGTGTTTTTACTTGCTTGCCGGTAAATGAATAAATGACGGGCAGGTAATAGTTGGTGTCCGGAAAGGCTACAGGGCAATCCAGCCCTTTTTGCCGGACCGCTTTTTCCACCATGTTGAAAGCCTGGACAACAAAGGCGGCGGCTCCGTCTATTGCGCTGGTACATATTAGTTTCGACACTACATTGCCCTCCTGTCTTTCATATCAAAGAGCTTGCGCTCCGCCTTTTTGTTAATTCCAAGGGCATCTCTCGCCTGGTTGAGAATTTCCACTATACGGTCAGCCGCTTCCACCGGATCTTCTATCAAATGGAAACAAGCCCCGAATTCATCCCTTACACCGTTGTGCAGGTAATTGTTGACAGCCTCGGAACCGGAAACATAAAAAGGATTCCCCAACACGACATCTACCCCGCTGGCTACGAAATAACAGCCGATAGCAACGGCCTTTTCACTCATCCATTCAGGGGCTACGCCTACGGCGGGAAGTCCGGCAAGATCGTCGCCCAAACCGCCCTCAAGGATAACTTCGGTGGCGGCTTCCAGTATTCTTGAATTGTCAACACAGCTCCCCAGGTGCAGCACGGGGGGAATTCCAACAGCCTCGCAGACTTCCCTCAGGCCCGCGCCGGCTTGCTCCAATGCCGTCTCAGGTTTTAAAAGTCCGGCTTTAGCGCTGCCGATTGCGGAACAGCCGGTCTGGAGCACCAGGACATTCCGTTTTATCAATTCGGTCGTAAGAACAGTTGCGTATTCGTCTGTCTTCATCTTGGTGTTATTACAGCCGACAATGCCCGCTATCCCCAGAATCCTGTTCTGAATAATGGCATCGTTTAACGGCCGGAAGGAAGCACGGAACCGCCCGCCCAGCATGTACTTAATCGCATCCACCGAGAAACCGGCAACTAAGTTTTCATTTTCTTTTGGTATGCTGATTTTGGAAGCATCACGGTTTTTATAATTGTCGATTGCCCGCCTGACCAGGTCTTTGGCAGATTTGAAAGGATCGCCCCCGTGGCCGATATTGACATGAGCCGCTCCGGCGGTTTTGGCAATGTCCGTGGTGGAAATAATTTCGGTGTGATAATTTTTAGCCACGTCCGGAAGGCTCGGCATACAGCACTGCACGTCGATTATCATCATCTCGACAGCGCCTGTGACTATTGCCAGTTCCTGCTGCAGGAAATTACCGGCCAGCGGAACGCCGTGACGCATTAAAATTTCGTTGGCAGTGCAACAGATGCCCGCCAGGGTGATCCCCTCCGCACCGGCGGCTTTGGCGCAGGCTGTAATTTCAGGATCGGCCACAACGACGGTTAATATTTCCGAAAGGGCGGGTTCATGACCGTGGATCAGTATGTTCACGGTTTCCTTTTTTAACACGCCGATATTGGCGGCGCTCTTTACCGGCGAAGGAGTGCCGAACAGTATGTCTGAACAAATGGACGCCACCCTCGAGCCTCCCCAACCGTCGGCCAGAGAAACCCGAAAAGCGTGATGCAGCAGGTTGAGGTAGTCATGGTCAACACCCATGGTCGTCCGGTGCATGGCCTCCACCACCATCCGATCAATGCCGTTTGGCCTGATACCGGCAGCCTCCCAAACACCCTGTCTTTTTTTAGGCGCAAGTTCCAGGGTTTTAAGGAAGCCCTCCTGTTCGGTAAATTCATTAAGAAATACTTTTGACAGATCCAGGGCTACTTCACTGGCGTCCCTCCCGCTTTCTGCAACGCCGTACAGCCGCGCAGCCCGGCGCAGGGCCTTCTCGTCTTTTATCCGGTAACCAGGCGCTTTACCTTCGGCAACTTCCTTGAGTTTCAATACCAGGTGCCGCCCGTGATCGGAATGGGCGCTGGTTCCGCCCACAACTTCCCGCAGGAAATTTCTGGCGGCAATGGTGTCGGCGGTCGCACCGCAGATTCCTTTCGGCGACTTCGGCGTGATCCTGCACGGGCCCATGTGGCAAATGCGGCAGCATACGCCGCTTTTGCCGAAACCGCATTGATTCTTCTGGGTGTCCGCGCGGTCAAAACATGTTTCAACGCAATCAGAGCGGCTTTTTTCTAGCATGGCCGCCGACGCATTATCGCTTACCCTCGATACAATCTTGTTATCCATTTATAACCCCACATTATAAATATACATTAAAATTTCCTATTTGCTGATAGACGGCGTTTGAATCTGATATTTCAAAAAAACTTCTGCTGGTTTCCGCAAAAGCCGCGACTTCTTCATTGTCAGGCAGGCCGATAACAAGGTCCGCCGCTGTCGTTTTTTGAATCTCCTCCATTCTGGCGGGAAGCATTATTCCGTCGTTGGTTGCGCGTAACCTGTTGATAACCAGCGTCAGTTTGCCGTAGGCCAGCTTCATTTCGCAGGCCAGTTCATACAGGCGGAGCAGGGTCTGGAGCCCTGAATTGGAAGCGTCCGATGCCAAAACAAGCACATCTACTTTTTTGACAATGCGACGGGAAAGGTTTTCCAGACCGGCTTCGTTATCAAGCACCACATAGGGATACTGGGATGAAATTTCCGAAATAATATCTTTAAGAATATTGTTGGCATAACAATAACAGCCCTCGCCTTCCGGCCGGCCCATGGCGATAAGATCGAAACCCTTTGCCTCGACCAGAGAGCGTTCAATTTTTATCCGCAAAAGTTCGCGGGTGGACATATTCACACCCGCTCCGGCTGAAACCCGCGCTTCTTCCCGCGCCCGCCCGACCGTTTCGGTAACGCATACGCCCAGCGCCACGTCAAGGCAACTGTTTGGATCGGCATCTATCGCAAGCACGGGGGATTTTCCTCTGTCAAGCAGGTTCTTGATCAGCAGGGCGCTGACCGTTGTTTTGCCAACGCCGCCCTTTCCCGTTACGGCGATAAGTTTGCTCATGCCTGTCCATTCCAAATGATGTTAATAAGGTTATCAATAACCGCACGGTGTTCCGCCCCCATGCCGTCAAGCGCGGAAATTCCGTTTCTGTCCGAATTCCGAACGCCCTCCGAATACGGCAGGAAGGCGGATATTTCCATGCCCGCAAGCCCGTCTTTTATAAAGGATATGTCGCCGTCGCCGGTAATTTTATTACCCACAATTACAAATTTCGCCAGGCCGATTTCTCCGGACATCCTTATGACCGTGCCCGCGCAGTCCAACGCCCGTTGGCCAGGCTCCACCACGATGACCATCACGTCGATGCCGGTAACGGTCGCGCGGCCAAGGTGTTCGATTCCCGCTTCCATATCCATAATGAGGGTTTCGTTTTTATGCAGCACAAGGTCGTTTACCAAAGCTTTAATAAAAATATTTTCCGGACAGGCGCAGCCGCCGCCGCCCCTTTTAACCGCGCCAAGCACCAGAAGTTCCACGCCGCTATGCTTAACCGCCAGCTTCTCCGCCACGTCGGAAACCTCGGGGTTTAATTTAAACATCTGCCCGTACTGGTCTACCTTTGCCCCGGTACGTTCTTCAATGAGGGCGATTTCGGCGGAGACAGGGGTAATTTTCACTGTCCCCGGGATGCCCAGCGCGGCTGCCAGATTAGCGTCCGGATCGGCATCCAGGGCAAGCACCCTCATATTCCTCTGGGCTAAAATCAAAGCTATAGAAGCGGCAACGGTAGACTTGCCGACACCGCCCTTTCCGGAAACCGCTATCTTCATTATTAATCTTCTATCGTTATAGATACTAAAATTTATATTTCTCCTTCATCCGTTTGGTTAAAGCGGCCATTAACGAGAAAACTTTTTCCGCATCCTGAACGGCGAGCGAGCCTGTTCCGCATGAAGGGGTGATCATGGCCTGTTGGACGATTAGGTTTTTATCGATTCCCCTGGAAGCGTCGCCTCCTCCTGAGGCGAGGTTGTCCATAACTTCCTCTAGTTTCTTCTCCAGCGATTCTGCGGTTTGCCCCCTGATTTTTTCAGAGGTGGGCACTACGCCCCATGCCAGCACCCCGCCCTTTTCCAGGTGTCGTTTAACGCTGTCCGCGTATATGGCGATGGTATCTCCGTATTCAAATGCGTCAAAATTTACAATGTCCACCCCCGCGTCAATGAGAATGCTCCATTCGGTGTTTCCGCAGCAGTGAATACCGGCGATTGCCCCCTCGGCATGGATGGCTTCAATGACCTCGTTGAGAATGCTCACCACATCTTCCCGCTTGACGGAAACATAGGTGGAACTCCCAAAAGCCGACAGGATCGGTTCGTCAATAAAGCAAATAATATTTTCGGCAAATGGTCTGAACTGCTGTATCTGCCAGCGGCTTTTCATCACGATTGACTTTACGATTACATCGCGGAATTCCTCGTTGTAGTACATGGCGCGTTTGTTTTCATCAACAATGGACAACGCGAAGGTACAGGGCCCGGTAGACTGCACTTTAAGCCAGGGCAGTTTGGCGCCTTTTTCCTTTAATGTTTTTAATAAAGCGTATATCCCCTTTGAATATTTCTCGCTGATTGCCATTGGGGAAAAATCCTTCGTTCCCGAATCGGGATCGGCGGCGTTCATGTAGGCTTCATAAAATTCGGCGAACTGCTCCGAATAGTCTTTATCGGTCTGAAAATACATCCGGTTCTTTTCCGTATCCACTACGGCGCAGGGTATATTTTCCGAGTACTGTACTTCCATCTGCTCCAACAGCCCAAGCCTGGGCAACTGGGGCCAAATGGGCGCGTCCATGGATGACAAAGAAATACCGACCGCGTAATCCGGATCTTCAAAGGGCATTGAACCGATAGCCGTAGAAAGAAAATTTGTTTTTACCATTGCGCTTCTCCTTTTACTGTTTGTAATTTGATATCTGCCGCTTAATCACCTGAATATGCGCCGGCGTGGTTCCGCAGCAGCCGCCAATGATGTTTGCTCCGGCGGCGGCGAGTTTGGGCGCGAGGGCGGCCATATCATCCGGCGTTTCCGGAAAGACAACCTCGCCGTTTACATTCCGGGGAAGGCCCGCGTTGGCATGGACGAGAATCGGGATTTCCTTATTTACCGAGCGCATTTGGCTGACGATTTCGATCATCCTTTCGGTTCCGTTGCCGCAGTTCGCGCCTACGATGTCCGCGCCAGCCTCAATGGCGGCATTCATGGCGGATACAGGGTCTGCGCCCATCATGGTTCTGTATTCGCCCATTGCGGTTTTTTCAAAAGTAAACGTGCAGATTACCTCTAACGTTGTGTTTTCCCTGACCGCCTTGACAGCCTGGCATGCCTCTGCTATATCGCTCATGGTTTCGACACAGGCCGCATCGGCCCCGCCTTTTTCAAAGGCAACGGCCTGGGTTTTAAATGCGTCGTAAAGCTCTTCTTCTGTCACTTCTTCTGTAACCAGCATCTTCCCCGTCGGGCCGATGGACGCAATTACCCAATGGTCAGCACCGGCGGCCTGGCGCGAAATTTTTGCCGCAGCCTCGTTGATTTCCGCCGCCCTGCCGGACAGCCCATAATGCTCCAGCTTAAAACAGCTTCCCCCGAAGCTGTTGGTCTCGACCATGTCCGCTCCGGCATCTATATAGCTTTTTGCTATGTCTAAAACCTCAGCGGGCCTGTCAACACACCATAACTCGGGGCATTCGCCGGGTTTTAAGCCCTTTTTATGCAGAAAAGTCCCCCAGGCCCCGTCGGAAATCAACACCTTCCCTGCCTTAAGCGCCTCCGTAATTTTTTGCCTTGCCATTATTTTACTCCTTATTATATAAAGAAAGCCCTATAATTATGCATCATGCCTATAAAAAAAGCAACTAAATAGACCAATATTAATGAAGTCTTGCAATATCTCCTTATAAAGACCGATGGCAGGTGGAATTATTTTTCAAGGCGTTAAAGCAGAATTTGAGGGTTAAACGTTTTTACGGTATAAGACCGCTGGATAAGGCTAAACAGGTCTTGCTTTATAACTTGGAGTTTGCATGGTAGGAGGGCGGTTTATTTTGGACACTAATGACAGGGTAAGCATTTACGCTTAATCCATTTCAAAAAAATGGGTAAAATGTGCAAAGTTGCAAAACTCGGTTAGTTATTGTTTTTTATATTCCAGTATTTTTAAGCTGTCTTTCATAATTTTTTTGTTTCCCATTAATAATATTATTGCGATTAGTTTCCCGCTTCGTTTGGGATTTTTTGCCATATTCTTTATTTCATTATCTATTTCCAATTCATGTATTCCGTTTATTGTTTTTTCTGTGAATAAAAACGTTAGTTTAAAACCTGTATTCCACAAAGATACCCAACAAAGATTTTTCTTTTTATACAATATTTTTCCAAGCCAGCTTTTGCCGTCATTATAATAATTCCATTCTATCATTAAATTCTGTTCGTTCAGTTTACTCACAAAATCCATGAATAATTTATACTTTTTCCCTAGGGCTCTTTCCAGAATTTTGTCTTCAGGTTTTACCAACGGATCTGTTAATACTTGTTTCTCCATGTTTATCTCTTTAATTAAAATGTATATCCTTTAGTAAAATAATGTTCCACAACAAATTTTATTCCCAATAATACAAGAACAGTTCCACCGATAAATTCTGCTTTTGATTTAAATTTAATTCCGAATATATTTCCGATTTTTACTCCGCACATGGATATAAAAAATGTAATTAAACCGATTATTATTGCCGCCATTAATATATTTACTTTATAAATTGCAAGCGTTACACCTACCGCTAATGCGTCTATGCTTGTCGCAATTGCCAAAATTAACATTTTCGTGAACCTAAAAACATTTTCATTTTCATCATTTTCTTTTGCATCTTTTGATAAACTATCTTTTATCATTTTTCCGCCAATTAAACCAAGTAGAATAAATGCTATCCAATGTTCAAAATTTGCTACTGTATTTGTAAAATAAAAGCCCGCAAAAAACCCAATTGTTGGCATTAGCCCCTGAAAAAAACCAAAATATATTCCTGGGATCATAATCTCTTTAATTTTTGGTTTTTTAACTGATAAACCGAGTGTAATTGATACTGCAAAAGCGTCCATTGATAACCCAAAGGCAATTAATACAATTTCCAATATACTCATATACCAACCTTTGAAAAAAATATACTATACATTGTTTATTCATACAACCACCTGCTATTATGAATTATTACTATATTATCAAATATTGTTAAGTTAACTATTTTTTATTATAGGGTGACATAACTTTATATAGATGCACATAACCAGAAATTTGAATTATGACATCAAAAGATGTTAAATATCCTTTGTTTTTGTTAAACCGAGACGGCGCATGTAGTTTTCAATGCCGTTGATAATTTCGATCATTGTAGCGGGGCGAGGAAATGTTGCGGAACCAACCTGTACCGCAGCCGCTCCGGCAATCAGGAATTCCAAAGCGTCATCGGTATTGGCAATGCCGCCCAATCCTATAACGGGAACAGACTGTTTTAATTCTTTGCAGAGTTCCCATACCATGCGGAGGGCAATGGGTTTGATTGCCGGGCCGGAAAGGCCCGCGCTGATATTGTCGAAAACCGGCCTGCGTTTGTGTATGTCTATCGCCATCGCTTTGAATGTATTAACCAGCGAAAGGGCGTCGGCACCGGCATTGATACAGGCACGGGCAACAGCGTTTATATCCGGAGCATTAGGTGAAAGTTTTACCATGAGGGGCTTGGCAGTTAAAGCACGGCGTACCGGCTTTACAACCGATGCTGCCGCTTCGGGATCAAGGCCGAATGCCATGCCTCCGGCTCTGACATTGGGGCATGAGATATTAAGTTCAACCATGTCAACAGAACTCGCGTTAAGCAGCGCCGCGCCTTCGGTATATTCATCAATATCGGAACCGGAAAGATTTGCGATAACAACAGGGCCAAGACTGCGTAAATGCGGGAGTTCGTTTTCGATAAAGGCGGGAATACCGGGATTTTCCAGCCCGATAGAATTTAACAGGCCTGACGGCGTTTCCCAAATGCGAATGCCCGTATTGCCCGGCCTGGGGTTCAGGGTCAGCCCTTTTGTACAGATGCCGCCCAGGCGGGATACATCAATAATATCCGCGTACTCCCTGCCATAGCCGAAAGTTCCCGATGCGGCAATAATGGGATTTTGAAAATGTATTCCGGCAATGGTAACGGAAAGATCCGGAGTTATGGGGTTTTCATTTTTCATTAAAAAAAACCTCTTCCGCTTTGAAGACAGGCCCGTCGGCGCAGCAGCGCCGGTTTCCGTTGACTGTTTTTACCGTACAACCCAGGCAGGCCCCAACGCCGCATGCCATCCGCCGTTCCAGGCTGATAAAACAGGGAACGCCGGAAGCTGCGCATTTTGCCGCAACAGCCTTTAGCATGGGTTCCGGCCCGCAGGCGCACACCGCCGCATAGTTCTCCGGCTCCAGAAAATCGGGGATAAGGCCCTTGTGCTCGTCCTTGCCGTTTTCGGATGCGATAATGACTTTGTCCGCTTCAAGATACGCCGCACCCAATAAAGCGGTTTTTTCCCCTGTGTTCAGGCCTTTTCTGAACCCCGCGTACAAATCGAAGCTGAGTCCCGGAGATTCGCATAACAGGGCATTCAGAGGGGCGAGTCCGATACCTCCTCCGACAAGGGCAACCGGCTTGCCGTTTTTTTGCACATCCGGCAGAAAATCCATCCAGGCATTTCCCAATGGGCCGGTCAGTTCCGCTTCTTCACCGTTTCGCATAGCGGCCAGTTCCAGCGTCCCCTGCCCGCGCCGGGCAATTAAAAAGGTAACCGTTACAGGATTCCAGTTTGCAACGCTGATCGGCCTGCCGAGGAAAACTGCGCTTCGCTGCGGTTTTATCATAAAAAACTGCCCCGCCTTGGGGGCCATAAGCTTCACCCCAGCCTGTGCAGACTGCCAGTTGAAATCAAGCCTGAAAATTTCACTGTTAATGGAATTATTATGGATCAATTTACAGCTTGCGCTGCAGGGCTTATAATTTACACTCCCCATTTCCATTCCCCGCTTTTACCGCTGTCCATATCGCGTCACGCATTGCAAGCGCCGCCCGGCATGCTGCCTCCGCCGCAAATGTATTTGTCGCCGCCGATTCATCGCTGGCAAGGCCAGCGCCTCCGGCAATCTCGGCGCTCCATGCCTTAAGAATGGATCGCG
>JGI24695J34938_10002111_pt1 | contig 15564 bp, 16 predicted proteins | sample TergutCo191P3_FD_34938 | JGI IMG/M metagenome (IMG submission 34938)
CCCTTGCTCATTTAGGAATTTTATTTTTGGATGAAGCGCCGGAATTTAAAATAAATGTTTTGCAGGCTCTTCGCGAGCCGCTCGAAGATAAAATAATAAGCATAGTCAGAGCTGACGGACCTGTACAGCTTCCGGCGGAATTCCAATTGATCATGACAGCTAACTCGTGCAGATGCGGAAAGCTCGGAATGCATGACAGCGCTAGCGGATGCCTTTGCTCGCCCGAAGAAGTAAACCGGTATTGGCGGAAATTCGGCGGCGCTCTCCTTGATCGTGTAGAAATCAGAGCGGCTGTTCTTCCTCCAAAAATCGAGGAAATGAACGCGAACTGCGAAAACTTAGAAGAAAAAAGCGCGGTAATTGCCTGCCGCGTAAAAAAAGTAATCGAAATACAGCAAGCACGCTTCAAAGGGACAGGAATCCGCCGAAACGCGATGATTCCGGCAGGTAAAGCGTCTGCCATGTGTCCGATGAACATGAAAGCTGAAAGCGCCTTTCATACGGCAGTCTCAAAACTGGGGCTTTCGGGCAGAGCTTATCATGGAATTTTGCGGGTAGCCAGAACCATCGCCGATCTTGACTGCAAAGAAAGCATCGAAACAGAACATATCCTCGAAGCGGTTCATCATAGACGGTTTGGAGATGATCCTTGGGATATTCTATCTATGGAAAAAATGTCATGACTACTTGTATTGACATATATATTTACAAATGTCTTTACAAAATGTATTGACAAAAATAATCAGGAGGATTATAATGAAAATAAGATTCGAATGGAGCGAAAAGAAAAATGCTGACAATATCAGGAAACACGGAGTTTCTTTTGAAGAAGCGGCGAGAGTGTTTAATGATCCTAAGAGGATTGAAATATATGATAAAAAGCATAGTTTCTTAGAAGATCGATGGATAACAGTTGGGATTAATATCTCAACAGTTTTAACGGTTATTTTTACAGAGCGAAATGACGTCATTAGAATCATTTCGGCATGTAAAGCTTTAAAAAAAGAAATTAGGAGGTATTTTAATGGCTACTAAAAAATTTATATTAACAGATGATTATCAGCCTTCGGAAGAATCACTTTTACGTTTGGCTGCGCTTTCAAAGCTTAAGGACGAAGAAATAGATCGAAGTGATATCCCCGAATATTCAGATGAAGAATGGGAACAAATGAGGCTTTGGGCAATCGAAAAACGCAAACAACAGCAAAAAAAGCAAATGTTTTCGCTGCGGCTTCAAGCTTCAACCATTAAATGGTGGAAATCCTTCGGCGTCGGATATACCGGCATAATGGCACGGCTGCTGGAAGAAGCAAAAAAACATCCCGAATGGATTAAACTTTGTCTTTAAGTTCGGGTATCGCTTCTAGAATAGAATCATTTATCGCTCTGCCTATGCCGGAATAACCAAGCAGGCGGTCTGGGCGGAATGAACCGTGATAATCGCTTCCTTCGGTAACATAAATCCCGAGTGATTTTGCCAAAGCTTCGAGCCGTCGGCAGGAGCGGGGTTTTGTCGTCGGATGCCATGCTTCAAGACCTGCCAGTCCCATATCTTTTAAAATTTTTATTAAATCGGGAAGCCGCCCCCATGCGATATAAAGCGAAATAGGATGAGCAAGAACAGGAATGCCGCCGGATTCACGAATAATGGCGACAGCTTCTTCAAATATTAATCCTTCCTTTGGCGCGTATAACGGCTTTCCGACTCCCAAGTATCGGGTAAATGCCTGATTAATACTTTTAACCATTTTATTTTTTAAAAGAAAAGCCGCAAAATGAGGTCTTCCGATTAAATGACCGCGCGATGATCCTCCCGCAATATCGGTAAGCTCTTTTAATACATTTTCTATATCCGCTTGATTTTTTACAGTGATTAAACTGAGTTCGTGCATTTTATCGATTATTTCCAGATTTCTTTCTTCGCGGCGAAGAGTCAGCTTGTGAATGGCATTTAAAAATGCCGGGCTTGGCGAATTTATCCCAAGACCCAAAAGATGAAATTCTCCGCCGGGACCAATGCCCGGAACATTGTGCGAACCAAATCTTTTATATTTGCTTGTTACCCAATTAATATTTACTTCAATTCCCGGAATGAATCTGAATGACGGATAAATCAGCGCCGCTTTTTCCGCAGTTTCCAGCCCATTAATGGTGTCATGATCGGTAAGCGCAATCGCGCTAAGTCCCTGCGCAGCGGCTTTTTTTATTAGTAATTCAGGGGATAACTCACCGTCAGAAATATTCGAATGCGTATGTAAATCGACCATTTGCGAATATTATAACAAATTTTTACCGTTTTAAACACATTATACCGATAATAAAAGGAATAATCGGGAAGGTTACCCATGGTCGTTGATTATTAATGGGTTTAATCTTAGAATATGAATATAAAGAGTTTTAAGGACGGTCCGTAAGTGTTTAATTATACCTTGTCAAACGGAGTAATTGTTTCTCCTGGTAAGAAAACACATACCGGTGAATTGGGTGTAAAAGGAGAAAAAATTATTTCTCCCGGCGGCAGCGCAGATGAAGCGGCATGTATCATCAATCTTAAGGAAAAATCTTTCGTTTATCCTTCTTTAATTAATACCCATGATCATTTACAGGGTAATTACAGACCTCCTGTAGGTCCGAAAAAAGGATGCTTTTATTTAACATGGCAGCCTTGGGATAAAGATTTAAAATCGTCAAAAACATTTAAAGAGCGGTCAAACATAAGCAGGGAAGAACTTTATAGTCTTTCAAGCTATAAATGTATTTTTTCGGGTGTTACAACCGTAAACGATCATTTTCCGCACAATTTAAATAAAAATATTATACCAGCTCTGCCAATCAGGGTTATTCAGGATTATTGCATTGAACACGAATGCACTTCTTACGATTTGAAGTGGGGCGGCGGTATCGAAACAGAACATGCGTCGGCTGTAAAAAATAAATGGCCGTTTATCACTCATCTTAGCGAAGGCTTTGATTATGAATCGATGCGCAGCGTTGAAACTCTCGAAAAATTAAATGTGCTTGACAGCCAGTGCCTGTTCATTCATTGCATCGGCTTCAGCGATGAAGACATAAAAAAAACAGCCAAAGCCGGAGCCAGTGTTTCCTGGTGCGCTCATTCAAATATGTTTATGTTTAACGTAACGGCAAAAATCCGTAAAATGATAAAAGCGGGAATCAATGTCTGCATCGGCACTGACTCATCCGCAACAGGGTCTGCCAATCTTCTTGCCGAAATGAAATATGACAGGGAACTTTACAGAAAATTATACGGCGAGGATCTTCCGGCAAAAAAAATCTTCGAGATGGTTACGGTTAACGCGGCAAAAGCATTCTGGATGCAGGATAAAATCGGAAGGCTTGAAGAAGGAATGTTAGGTGACATTCTTGTGCTAAAAGCGAAAGAAGACGATCCGTACGAGAATTTTGTTAACGCGGATATGAAAGATATAGAATTGCTTGTGCTTGAAGGAAAACCGATCTACGGCGAACTTCGTTTTCTGGATATTCTCGGCGGTAAACTTTGCAAGGGTTATTCGCAGATAAAAGTCGGAAAAAAAGAAATGTTTATAAAAGGCGATCCGGCTTTGCTTTATAACGAAGTCAGAAAAAAAGTCGGCTTTAAAAAGAAACTGGATTATCTTCCGTTCGAGCCGGCTGAGGAAGCAGTATAATGCCGAAACCAGCTCAATATCGTTCAGGCTCGCTCATATATTTTCAGGGTGATCCTGCCGAAAAAATTTATATTTTACAAACGGGAATAGTAAGCCTTGTTTCTCAGGATGTCGAAACAGGCGCGGATGTAAGAGATTCCGTGCAGCCCGGAGAATTCTTCGGCGTTAAATCCGCGCTGGGACGCTTTCCCCGCGAAGAAAACGCTATAGCTCTTGCCGACACAACTGTCATGATTTTTACGGTTCCCGAATTTGAATCCGTGGCGATGGCGAACACAAGAATTATAATGAAGATGCTTAAAGTTTTTTCCAATCAGATGAGGAGAGTTCATAAACAGGTTTCCAAAGTAATGGCAAAGGAAGAAGCGCCGCCTGATAACGGACTTTTTAACGTGGGAGAATTTTATTTAAAAAACAAGCGGTTCTCTCACGCGAAACATGTGTTCAGCCGTTATCTGACATTTTATCCTTCGGGAAAAAACGCGATTCAGGCGTCAAAGAATTTGGAAATTGCCGAGGAATCACTTGCGCGTTACGGCGACGGCAAGGGACCGGGCATCAGCGCTTCGGCTAACAAATCGGCGGCGGCTCCTTCCGCCGCGGCGCCCGTTCAGCAGGCATCGCAGAGAGATATAGAAAAAATAACAAAAACATATTATGACGCGGTAAGTCTTGTTTCGCAGGGAAAATATCAGGAAGCTTTCATGTCATTTAAAATGATAGTTGACGCCGGCATTGATCCTGAGTGGACCGCGAAAGCGTCATTCGAAATCGGGCGCTGTATGTTCATGTTAAATAAATTCGAAGACAGTTTAAAATATTTTACGGGCATGCTGACAAAATTCCCAAAGCATCCTGAATTAAAAGAAACCATGTTTATGATGGGACAATGCAACGAAAAAATCGGCAGAAAAGATCAAGCTGTCGCTTTTTATAAAAAAATAATTTCCATGGGCGGAGATGATACTGCTGTTGAAAAATCAAGAAGGGCGTTAAGCGCCCTGGGAGCGTAAAATGGCAATGGATTTATCCGCGTTCGGGCGCTTTTCCAGGACTTTTCATCAGGGCGAAATAATATTTTCGGAGTTTGAAGTAGGCGATACTTTTTACCTTATTCAATCCGGCAGAGTGCAGCTTGTAAAACTTGTAGGCGATATCGAGAGAACGCTTGATATTCTGCAGCCTTCCGAAATGTTCGGCGAAATGGCGATTCTGGAAAATTCACCGCGTTCGGCGACGGCAATCGCTCTTGACGAAGTTACAGTGCTGGAATTCAATTCGCAGAATTTTGAAATCCTTCTGCTCGGAAATCCGCAGATTGCCCTTAAATTATTAAAGATGTTTTGCAAGCGCATTTACGATTCAAAAAGACGTTTTATGATTTTAACTCTTCCCGAACCGCAGGCGAAAATCGCTGACGTGTTTCTCATGCTTGATGAAACTCAAGGTGATATAGATAAAACCAGCGAAAGACGCGAATTTAAAACAACAGTCGAAGGCGTGGCTCACTGGGCGGGAATGAGCGTCAATGAAGTGCGTGATATTCTCGGGCATTTTGTTAATCAGCGCCGCGTGGAAATTTTCCCCGATAAAATAACAGTAAAAAATATTAACGATTTCTCGCGTTTTGTCAGCTCTAGACGCAACAACTCCAAAGGTGTATGATGATCAAAATGCCTTTTGGGGGAAATTATGTCAGAGAGTTTAAATCCTTATCAAAGTCCTGAAGCTCCGATAGAGCCTGAAGGAATTAAAAACGGCGTATTAACAGGACAGATGCTGGGATACTTAAAAGAATCTTCTCCTTGGCTGCGATTTATCGGAATCATCGGTTATATAAGTTTTGGAATAATTTGTTTAACCGCGGTAATATCTTTCTTTGCCGTAATCGCGGCAGGCGGAATCGATATACCGGGCTTAGGATTTTTAAGCGGCGTAATGGGCGTAGTTGTTCTGCTTGTCTACGGACTTACAGCCGTGATTATTTTCTTTCCCGCGCATTTTACATTTAAATTCGGCGCGTATTTAAACGCTTATTTCAACAGTTATGCGGCAAACGATCTGGAAACAGCTTTTAAAAACAATAAATCGTTATGGCTGTTTTACGGTATCCTTATGATAATCTATCTTGCAGTCATCGCGCTTTCTATAATTATTGGAATAATTTCTATTTTTACTATATTATAATTAATGTTTAATTCTTCAATAAAGGCTTTAACGCCGGAGGGAATTGAATTTGTGCTTTCTCCGGCAGGTCTTCCTGTTCGCGCCGCGTCATACGCAATTGATAAAATAATTCAATGGCTGATTTTATTCGCTGTTTCTCTGGCGTATGTTTTTATCGCGAACACATTCGGCATCTGGCTTTTATTCCTTTTAAATTTCGCCGTTGACTGGTTTTATCATGTAATCTGCGAACTTGCATTTAAAGGACAAAGCCCTGGGAAGCGCATGATGGGGATCAGAGTTGTAAAAAGCGACGGCTCTCCCGTCGATCCCGCATCATCATTTTTGCGCAACCTTCTAAGGTTTGCCGATACTTTTTTCGCGCTTTTTCATATCGCGTTTATATCGATGTCGGTCAGCGGCGGATTCAGAAGGATCGGCGATTGGGCGGGAAACACTCTTGTTGTTTACACATCAACGGTAAAAAACAGCATGCGCGGCAATTTAATTTCCAACCTTGAAAGATACGATCCAATCGCTCCCGAAAAAACTTTTTCTTCCGAAGAAAAACAGGCAATCATAGATTTTGCCAGACGTTATCATTTATTCGGCGAAGCAAGAGCGAACGAAATTGCGGGAGCGTACGCATCTCATCTTAAAGATAAAAATTCGAATATATCCGGCGCAGCTTGCATTATGGGAATTGCGCGTAACTTGTCAGGTGAATTAAAATGACAGAGCAGAGTTTTATTCAAAGAAGAAGCGATACATGGGACGAATTTTCGCAGCTTGTCAGGGGCGATAAAAATTTTCTAAAAAAAGGCGCTGTTCCTTTTATAAAATGTTTCAGGGAAATTACCCAGGATTTAAACACGGCAAAAGCGCATAACTTTGATCCTGTAATAATCGAAAGACTAAATTTTTTGGTAAACGAAGGAAATCAAATTTTATACAGCCAGCATGTATGGCCTTTTAAAACATTTATTAATTTTATATTGATAACTTTTCCGCGGAAAGTGCGTCATCATTGGCGCGGAATTCTCGCAACTTCGCTTTTATTTTACGGCGCCGCGTTTTTTTTCGGCTTCCTCTGCGTTTACTCGGAAGATTTTTCGCGCGCGGTAATTCCGTACCATCAGCTTCGCGATATTGAATATATGTATAATCCGGCAAGCGTTCATTTTTTAACGCCTCGTAATATCACAAACGACGCCGATATGTTCGGGTTTTATGTTTACAATAACATTTCTATCGCTTTCAGAATGTTCGCAGGCGGCATATTCGCGGGTTTCGGAAGCCTTCTTTTTCTTTGCCTAAACGCGGTTTATATAGGAATTATCGCGGGACATTTAATTGACTCAGGTTACGCGCATACTTTTTTTCCGTTTGTAATCGCCCACGGCGCGTTTGAATTAACCGCGATAATTTTCAGCGCTTATTCCGGTATGCTTCTTGGCTACAGATTTTTTATTACAAACGGATTAAGCCGATCAGCTTCGATTAAAAAAGCGGGAAAAGATGCGCTGCCGATAATCGCGGGAAGCGCATTAATGCTTTTTATCGCGGCAATCATCGAAGCGTTCTGGTCATCGAAACATTTATTCCCGATACAGCTGCGGCTCGGCGCCGGAATTTTTCTTTGGGTTTTTATTCTGCTGTACTTTCTGCTCGCGGGCAGGAGAAATAAAAATGAAAATTGAAGCTTCCTTAAAATTAAAAGATTCAAGAGAAGCGTCAGACTCAGGTCTTTTTCTCTGGCGGCGGAACTTCGGAATATTTCTTCTGTTATTCGCAATTCCTTTTTGGATAACAGCTTTTTTAACACGCATTTTTATACCGGGAAACTTACAATATTTATCATGGCTTTTTATTTGGCTTTTAAAGCCTTTATTTGACAGAATTATTTTGCACATAATTTCTGTCAGATTTTTTGAAAGCAGCGCGGATTTAAAACAAATCACCAAAGGAATGGGAAAAAGTTTACTGCGCGGACTTGCCGGCGATTTATTATGGCGGCGTTTCAGCCCGATACGTTCAAGTATAATGCCTGTGCGTGTGCTTGAATTAAACATTAATTCCGGCAAAAGATTCAAAGATCGAAAAAATATTTTAGAAAAAGGCGGAATCGGCTACGGATTTTTTTTAACAATATGGGGAATCTCGCTGGAAGCCGTTCTGCTGCTAGGGCAAATTATTTTTTTTATGACTATGGGAGAACTTATATCAAGCGGATTTTTTTATAATGATTTTAATAACATAGAAATTTTAATTTTTGCCGCATGGTGCGTAAATTATATGCTGATAGAATCGATTTATGTCTGCATGGGATTCAGCCTTTACATTAACAGCCGCGTCAATGTCGAAGGATGGGACATAGAAATTACTTTCCGCAGTTTTGCAAAAAAAATCGAAGATAAAATAAAAAACGGAATACTATTTATTTTTATCGCATCGTTTTTATTTTTACCCGCAAAAACATTCGCTCAGGAAACCGAAAATACCGGCGCGCCTCTCGAAACACTCCAAGAAATATTATCATCTCCCGACTTCGGCAGCGAAAAAGACGCGTGGAGCATACGTTTAAAAAGACCGCCTGAAACAAGACAGCCGCGGGAAGCTGACACGGAAACATTAAACCGCATACAGCGGATTGTAGCGCATACTCTCAGATTTGTTTTAATAAGTTTAATAGCCGGTTTTATAATATTTTTAATTATATATATCAAAAAAAATTATTTAAAGAAAACAACTGAAAAAAGGGAATCGCCGGAAAATATTTTAAAATCGTTACGCGAAATCGACCCTAAACTGCTGCTTGAAAAAGCGGTAAAATTCAACGACATGGGAGAAAAACGCCTTGCGTGGGGTTTTTGCACAGCGGCGGCGATTCAATCAATGCATGTTTATCACGGAATTTTATTTCCTCCGAATGCAACAGAAAACGACTGCGCGCAAATTGTCAAAGAAAAAGCAGCGGACTCTTCGGAAAAATTTTCAGAATTAATAAAAAACTGGATACACTTCGCTTACGCCGGAAGATTTCCGCCCGAAAACAGTTTTAACGAAGCTGTTGAATTTTGCATAACGCTCGGAAAAGATAATGGATAAAAGAATATTTATTGCCGCAGCCGTTACTCTCGTTATCGCGCTGATTGGACTTTTATGCTATAACTATTTTGAAATATACGAATACAAGGAGACTGTTTATCCTTCCCGCGAAATAAACAACAATTCATATTACGCGATGGAAAAATGGTTAACCGAAACAGGTCATCAGGTTCGGCTTGAAAACGAACTATACACTGCGAATCTTGAAAAAAGAAATGAAAAAGTTATAGTGGTTAATTCCAGAACATTGTACATTGAAGATCCCGAAGAAATAAAACAATGGATTTTTAAAGGCGGATTTTTTATTTTAGTTTTGGAACAATACACCGGCAGCTTAAACGAGAATATTTCGGATTTTCTAGCCGGTTTCGGCATAACAAGCGAATACAAGGAAACATCGATAATAATTCAGGACACGGAAAAAATTGACGAAGAAAGCGGCGAAAAAACAGAAAATGAAGATTCTGCCGTAAAAACCGAAGCAGAAACAAACAAAAAAATATATCCTGATTTTCAAAACCGTTTGAATTTTTATGTCGAAAGCGATGAAGAGTTCTTTTCAATCAGCGATATTGAAGGTAATATAAAATTAGTTGAATTTTCAATCGGAGACGGAGCGCTTACGGTTATAGGTATTCCGGTATTTATGTATAATTATAATATTAAAAGAGAACCTAACGCCGTTCTTGCATGGAATTTAACCGCAGGAAGAATCGCCGAAGAAATTCCTGACGAAGAAAAAAGCATACTTTTTATCCGTTCATCAAACAGGTATGTTTCTGATTCATTTTTTCAGACAATAATGGAAAGGGGAAATATTATTCCGGTGATTGTTTCGCCGCTGCTTTTAATTTTTCTCGGTTTCTGGATGGTGATTCCCGGTTTTGGAACAGTGCCGGAAGAAAAACAAAGAATGGCAAGGCCTTTAAAAGATCGATTTACAGCCGAGATACGATTCTTAAAAAAATATAACGCGTTAAATTATTATTTAAAAGCGTTTGAGCGCGAAGAAAATTCTTTAACGGATAAAACATACGATTACAGGGAATTAATAAATTATTACCGGAGATTGATTGATGGAACAGCAAAATTTTAATGTAACAAACGCGGCTGCGAAACTGGAGCAGGTAAAAAACGAAATTACAAAAGTGTTTATCGGACAAAAACAACTTGTCGATCATACGCTTATTACGATGATCGCGGGCGGGCATCTTCTTGTAGAAGGAGTGCCGGGGCTCGGAAAAACTCTGCTTGTACTCGCGCTGGCGAAAGCAGTCGGAGGAGATTCAAAGCGCGTGCAGTTTACTCCTGATTTAATGCCCGCCGACATAACAGGCAATATTATGCTTGATCCTTCCGCGAAAGAATTTGTTACGCGCAAAGGACCTGTGTTTACAAACCTTTTTATCGCCGACGAAATAAACCGCGCTCCCGCGAAAACACAGGCGGCTTTATTCGAAGCGATGCAGGAATTTCAAGTAACGCTCGACGGCGAAAGCCGCAGGCTGCCCGCTCCGTTCATGGTTTTGGCGACTCAAAATCCGTTTGAACATGAAGGAACTTATCCCCTGCCCGACGCGCAAAAAGACCGTTTTTTAATGAAGCTAATCGCCGATTATCCATGCATTGAAGACGAAAAGGCAATGGTAACAAAAGTATTAAACGGCGACTGCGGAGCCGAACTTTCAATTGCCGCGGTAGAAACTGTTTTAACGCCCGAAGATTTTACCGCGATAAAAAAAACCGCTTCTTCGCTTCTTGTCGATCCTTTAATAACCGATTATGCTGTGCGCATAACAAGAGCTACAAGAGAAACTCCGGCTGTCGAAACCGGAGCAGGACCCCGCGGAAGCCTTTCGCTGATTCGATGCGCGCGCGGTCTTGCATTGCTTCAAGGCAGGGATTTTGTCCTTCCCGACGATGTAAAAGCTGTCGCGACGGAAGTTCTCGCTCACCGCCTGACTCTTTCCGCGGAAAGCGAGCTTGAAGGTTTAAACGCAAAACGAATAATCGAAAGCATCGTTTCTAAAATTGAAGCGCCGAAAGGAATAAAAGAATAATGCGCTCTTCCCGGACAAGCGGAAGTTTATTAATGCCCGGCAAGGCATTATTTATTGCATCGCTTTTCTATTTTATTCTGGGCTGCGCCGCTTTTTTTTATAACGAAATTTTTCTTCTTTGGATTTTAACGGGAATTGTATTAGTGCCTTTTCTTTTAACCGATCTTCTTGTGTTTCTTTTTTTGGGAGATCGCCTTAACGCACAAAGAATAATTCCGTCGTCTCTCGCGCAGGGTGAACCTGTGCAGGTAAAACTTTTAATAAAGCGCTCCGGAGCCTTACTGCCGCTTTCAATCCGTTTTTTCGATCTTTATCCGGCTTCGATGAACGTAAATATTTTTCCGGCAAAAATAAAATCATTTAAAAAATCGGACACATATATTTTTGAATATACCGCGATACCCGAAGAAAGAGGATCGTGGTTTTTTGCCGGAACCGAATTCATGTTATGTTCTTTTCTGCGTTTCTGGCGTATGCGCGTAACGCACGATAATATCAGCCGGGGAAGAACTTATCCCAATTTTAAACAGATGACGCGCGGAATCGATTTAAAGGGAAATCCCGAAAAAGGCGAAATTAAACTTATCAGAAAAAGGGGACACGGACTTGAATTTGAAAGCTTAAGGGATTATCAGGAAGGCGATTCGATACGTTCGATAGACTGGAGAGCGACAAGCCGCAACCTCATGCCTGACGGAAGATTAAAATTAATTGTCAGAAATTATCAGGAAGAGCAGGATCAGCAGATTTTATTTATTATTGATTCCGGTTACAGGCTTCCCGATTTTCAATTTGACAGTGCGTTAAACGCAATGCTTTTACTTTCTTATGTCGCGCTGAAACACGGCGATTCCGTCGCCGCGGCAAGTTTCGGCTCGCGCGATATTTGGATACCGCCGCGAAAGGGAATGAGCGCTTACACGGGACTTATGAACGAACTTTATGATCTTCACAGTTCTTCTGTTCCTTCTTCGCCGTTTTCCGCGATGGAAAAAGCGCTTAATCATCTGCACAGAAGAAGCTTTATCATTCTTATCAGTAATTTCCGCGAAGAAGACGGTGAATCTTTATCGTGGATTCTGCCGCGTATCAATCAAAGACACCTTTTATTGATGGTAAGCTTCAGAGAAAACGAAGCGGAGAAACTCGCGTTTCCGGCGGAAAACAAAAATGAAAAAACCGACGAAGAAATTTTAGAAACAGCCGCGGCTTATTCGTATCTTTCCAACCGCAGACGTCTGTACGGCAAGTGGGAACACTCAGGGCTTCTTGTCCTTGAAACAACGCCAGCAAAAATTTCATCGGCATTAATAAATAAATATTTAAGCGTTAAAAAATCCGGAGAATTATAATATTTATATGAGTAAAAGCATTCTTGTTTTTTCTGATTCTCACGGCAGCATTGCATCTTTAAAAAAAATTTTTGAATGGGCGAAAAAACGCGTTCCTCCCGACGGAACAATTTCCGCGTCTGTTTGCCTTGGAGACGGTCTTTCGGATTTAAGCGCAGCCGCGGACGCGGCAGGTTTTTACAGCGATTGGAAAATAATTATGGGAAACAATGATTACGGAATACAAGCTCCGGAAGCCGCATCTTTTGATTTTGCCGATCATCGTTTTTTTACGGCGCACGGACACAGATACAACATATACGGCGGCACTAATTCGCTTCTTGCGGCGGCAAAAAAGTCAAACGCCGATATTGTTTTCTTCGGACACACTCATATTCCGTATTATAAAATCGTTGACGGCATAACGCTTATAAATCCGGGCAGCGTCGGAAGACCGCGAAGCAGAATCGGCGCAACATTCGCCGTTGTTGAATGCCCCGATGACAAACCAGTTATCGTAGATTTCTACGGTTTAGGATTGCATTCTCCAATCAGAAAAATTAAAATTTAAAAAATAATTATTCCGGATCAAATCCGTGCACTTCAAGAAAATCATGCTTGACGCCTTCGACATCTGTTTCGGTAAAAACATTTTCGGGCGTTACGTTTTTCATTTTTTCCGAAACTGCTTTTTGGACATCGTCGCGCATTTCCCAATCGTCAATGCGGATTCTGTTTTCGCTGTCTACAGGCACTTTTCCGTCGGAGGTATAAAGACGATCGCGGTATAATCTTACAATTTGCTCGATGCATCCTTCATGAAGCCCCATGCTTTTCATCACTTTAAAGAGCGAAGAAATATAAAGCGGGATGATCGGAATAACGGCGCTTGCGCGGGTGACGAGCGCTTTATTCACGGAAACCCACGAGCCTTTAATTTTTTTTGTGTCAGTATATTTTTTGTTAATATCGCGGCAGGCGCGTTCAAGGTCTTCTTTGGCTTTGCCTATGGTTCCGTTTTTATATATCGCCCATGATAACTCGGGGCCGATGTAAGTGTAAGAGACGGCGCGGGTTTCAGGCGTAAACAAATCTTTTTTATCAAGCGCATCCATCCACCATTCCCAGTCCTCGCCGCCCATAACTTTTATCGTATTGGCGATTTCATCTTCTGTCGCTCCTTCAATCGTAAAATCGCTGAAGGTTCCTTCCATAAAATTGAGAGCTCTTCCGGACTGTGCCTGCCCTATCGGTTTAATAACAGATTTATGCATAATTTTTGTTTTAGGATCGGTTCTTACAGGAGACGCGAGCGAGTAGATAAATAAATCGATCTTCGCGGGTATTCCAGCTTTAACGGCGGCTTTTTTGACAGCTTCGGCGGTCTGCTCTTTCATATCGTCGGAATAAGCGTCGCCGTTTAATGTAATGGAAACAAGATTTTGTTTTTCAGCCTGTTTATCAAATTCTTCGTTGTTGTAAAAACCGGGAGTCCCTATTCGTTTTTCTGTCGGTTCATTTTCGAATGAAAGCCCGACTGTTACAGCCTTGTAACCGAAACCGGCGCAGATTCGGCTTGCAAGTCCGTAGCCGTTTGAGCATCCGACGATAAGAGCGAGTTTCGGAGCGTTAGACGCAACTTGTAAATTTTTCTTTGCGTACTCGATCTGCCTTTGCACATTAGCCGCGCATCCTTCAGGGTTTGTATTGAGGCAAATGTTGTTTCTGATCATTGGTTTAATTGACATTTTAAATCCTTCATTAAGTTTTGAAGTTTTACCGCAGGTAAAACTTCCTGCTTGTAAGCTGAAAAGCGAAGCGTTTCAGCCTACAAGACACATCCATTCGGCTTCGGCGGCCAGTTCGTCGCCGACATAAGCTTTTCCCTGCTGCTTGATCATTTTTGGGGAGATGCGGAGATTTTCCACTTCGCTGCGGACTTCATCGCCGGGACGAACCTGACGGCGGAATTTTACTTTATCGACAGAAGCAAGAAAGAAAAGCGATCCGTCGCCTAACACTCCCATTTTTCTAAGACCCGCGCCGCCTGACTGAGCCATTGTTTCAACAAGAATTACTCCCGGCACAACAGGGTACTCGGGGAAATGTCCCTTAAAGAAAAATTCTTTTTCTGTAAAAACATGCTTTGCGATAATTTTTTCCTGCGATGCTTCTACGATCTCATCAACAAACAGAAACGGCTCCCTGTGCGGCAGCAAATTTTCAATTTCATTCATAATTATACTCCAAAAAAACCTGATAAATAATTCGCACGATTCGCTGTAAATTTCTTATGCGTATTTCTTAAAAACAACTACGCCGTTGTGTCCGCCGAAGCCGAGCGAGCCTGACGCCGCGGCTTTAATTTCGCCGTACTGCGCTTTGTTGGGAACATAATCAAGATCGCATTCGGGATCGGGATTATCCAAATTGATTGTCGGCGGATAAAAACCGTCGCGAATCGCTAAAATGCAGGCGATAGCCTCGATGCCGCCGGCTCCCGCGATACAATGACCGTGCATACTCTTTGTGCTTGAAACTTTCATTTTATACGCATGATCTCCGAACGCGATTTTTAACATTTTTGTTTCGGTGGGATCATTTATCGCGGTTGATGTTCCGTGCGCGTTATAATATTGAATTTCTTCGGGTTTTACTCCGGCGTCTTCAAGCGCTTTTCTGACAGCAGTTGCGCCGCCGTTTCCCGCAGGATCGGGGGCTGTTATGTGATACGCGTCAGCGGTCGCGGCATAACCCGCAAGTTCGGCGATTATTTTCGCGCCGCGCGCTTTCGCGTGTTCTTCGCTTTCTAAAATTAAAATACCGGCGCCTTCGGCGATTACGAAACCGTCGCGGTCGGCGTCAAACGGGCGCGAAGCTTTTGCCGGCTCATTGCAGCGCTTGGTAGAAAGCGCTTTAAGCATCTGGAATCCGCCGACTGCGAACTGTGTTATTGTCGATTCTGTTCCGCCGGAAATTACAACTTCGCTGCGGCCGCTTCGGATTAAATCGAGCGCCTGTCCCAATGCGTCCGTACCCGCGGCGCATGCGGTAACCTGAGTAAAAGCGGGACCTTTTGTGCCGAACATCATCGAAATGTTTCCTGCCGCTTCGTTTGGAATCATCATTGGAACGGTCAGAGGAAGCATACGGCTAGGACCCGAATCAAACAATTTTTTCATTGATTCCTGAACAACCTCAAAACCGCCGATACCGTTACCCATAACA
>JGI24695J34938_10002112_pt1 | contig 15559 bp, 28 predicted proteins | sample TergutCo191P3_FD_34938 | JGI IMG/M metagenome (IMG submission 34938)
CCCTTACTGCGCCCGTCATTTCGCCTCTATCCGCTGTCCGATGTGTACCTTCTCCGGTCCTGACAACATGTTTTTAAACGGCTGCCCGATGTGCGGCTATTCAGCTCCAAAAACAGAGCAGAGAAAATATACAAAGATTAAACCGCCGGCGGAGGAAGCCGAACCGCTGCCGTTCTGGATATATTTTGCGGGTTTCGCTGTTCTTGCAGGGCTTATCGCCCTTTTTTCGTATTTACTTATGAGGTAGATGAAAAAGCCGTGCTTGCGGTAATCAATATTAAAAATATTTAAAAATTTTTCTGTAACCCTATTGACATTTATTTATATATTCGATAAATTCTAACTTCAGCCTTTTATTTTTCTTAAGGGGCAAAGGAGACAGTCTAGGACTGTGCCCTAATGTGTAGTTTGTATTATATTCAGGAGTTTTTGAGGAATGCCAACAATTAACCAGCTTGTTCGTTTTGGACGGCAAAAAATCACGACTAAGACGAAATCCCCGGCTTTAAAATCATGTCCGCAGAAAAGGGGAGTTTGTACCCGTGTAATGACAGTAACCCCCAAAAAACCTAATTCGGCTTTAAGGAAAGTAGCCCGCGTGCGTCTTTCACACGGAACAGAGGTTACAGCTTATATTCCGGGAATTGGTCATAATTTACAGGAACACTCTGTAGTGCTTGTCAGGGGAGGACGCGTAAAAGACCTTCCCGGCGTGCGTTATCACATTGTCCGCGGCGCGAAAGATACATTAGGTGTCGCTGACCGTAAGCGGGGCCGCTCCAAGTACGGCGCTAAGAGGCCGAAAGCCTGATGTTTAATTTAGGATAGGAACATGGGAAGAAAGAAAAAAACTATCGACCGGGGCATTTTACCGGATCCAAAGTATAACAGCAAAGTTGTTTCAAAGTTTGTTAACAGAATGATGTGGGAAGGCAAGCGCTCGCTGGGTCTGCGTATTGTGCATAGCGCTCTCGATATACTCAGGGCGAAAGTTGATAAAGACCCGCTTGAAGTTTTCTTAAAAGCTTTAGATAATGTAAAACCGGTAATTGAAGTTAAGTCCCGCCGCGTAGGAGGGGCGACATATCAGGTTCCGGTGGAGATTCGCGAAACACGGCGGGAAGCCTTGTGTATGCGCTGGATAATAAACGCAGCCCGCGCGAGATCCGGAAAAGGCATGGGAGATCGCCTTGCGGCGGAGCTCCTGGACGCGTATAATAATACAGGTACCGCTTTTAAGAAAAAAGAGGATACCCATAAAATGGCAGAAGCTAATAAGGCGTTTGCTCATTACAGGTGGTAATAAAAATGCCTTCCGCGTTTTTCTTTGGAAGTTTCGCTTCGCGGGGCTTCTGGTTTTATATGTAGAAGTTTGGTTTCCAAACCGATCATGCTGATAATGCGGTATGAGACAGGTGGAACGATGTGGATATTGCGTTCGCCGCTATAGCTGCGATTTACCGCTGATTTTCCGCGGCAAGCAAGACTTGCGTTAATCGTTTCCCCCAATACACCGAGTAATTTTAAACTGATGTTTAAAATTGCCATTTTAATATTAGGGTTGTTCGGAAACTTCAGTTTCTGAACAATTACCATGCGCTGCGAGTACAGAGCGTTTTAATCTGTACGGAGAAAAAACAATTAGTGTTCATTAAGGAGGACACAAATGGCGAAGGATAAATTCATAAGAGAAAAAATTCACATGAATGTCGGAACGATTGGCCATGTCGATCACGGTAAGACCACTCTTTCCGCGGCTATTACCATGCATTGCGCCAGGAAATTCGGCGACAAGGTAATGAGTTATGATGAAATTGATAATGCTCCGGAAGAAAAAGCCCGCGGTATTACAATTAATACCCGCCACCTTGAGTATCGTTCTGATAAAAGGCATTATGCGCATATCGACTGTCCGGGACACGCTGACTACATCAAGAACATGATCACAGGAGCGGCGCAGATGGACGGAGCGGTACTCGTTGTTTCAGCGCCGGATTCTGTTATGCCTCAGACAAGAGAGCACATCATCCTCGCGCGTCAGGTAGGCGTTCCTAACATGATCGTTTTCCTCAATAAAATCGATCTTCTCGACGATCCTGACCTTGTTGAGCTTGTCGAGGAAGAAGTAAAAGATGTTCTTACAGCTAACGGCTTTCCCGGCAAGGAAATCCCCATAGTAAAAGGCTCGGCGTTTAAAGCCATGTCAGAGCCTGACAACCCGGAAGCCACAAAGTGTATAGACGAGCTTCTTAAGGCGATGGACTCATACTTCCCCGATCCTGTGCGCGATTCTGATAAGCCCTTTATTATGCCAATCGAAGACGTGTTTACAATTCAGGGAAGAGGCACGGTTGTAACCGGCAAGGTAGAGCGCGGCGTTCTTAAACTTAACGAAGAAGTCGAGATTGTAGGCATCAGGCCGACCAAAAAGACAGTTATTACCGGCATAGAAATGTTTAATAAATTACTTGACGACGCTCAGGCGGGGGATAATGTCGGCACCCTTCTTCGCGGTATTGATAAAAAGGAAGTTGAGCGCGGACAAGTTCTCGCGAAACCCGGCTCAATTAAACCGTTCAGCAAATTCAAAGGTCAGATTTATTGTCTTTCCAAAGATGAAGGCGGACGCCACAGCCCGTTCTTTACTGGATATAGACCTCAGTTCTATTTCCGCACCACCGACATCACAGGGACTGTTAAGCTTCCCGAGGGCAAGGAAATGGTAATGCCTGGCGATAATACCGAAATTATCGGCGAGCTTATCCATCCGATCGCTATGGAAAAGGGGCTTCGCTTCGCGATTCGTGAAGGCGGAAAGACCGTAGCGTCAGGGCAAGTTACAGAGATAATTGAGTAGGAATAAATGCGTATGACCACTTCTACCGGAGTGGTCATATTTGTTTGGAGGAGTAATGGCAAAGGATGGAATCCGCGTAAGGCTGCGCGGTTTTGACGTTGAGTTAATTGATCAGAGCGCGAAATCAATCGCAATGGCTGTTAGAAAAGCCGGAGCGAAAGTTACGGGGCCGATTCCGCTGCCGACAAGAATTAATAAGGTGACGGTTTTACGTTCACCTCATGTGAATAAGAAAAGCCGCGAACAGTTTGAAATGCGGACTCATAAGAGATTAATTGATATTATCAATCCCTCCGCGGAAGTAATGGACGCGTTGATGAAGCTGGAATTGCCTGCCGGTGTTGATGTAGAGATTAAACAGTAAACGGAGTACAACGATGTTAGGGCTGTATGCCAGAAAAATTGGAATGACTCAGGTTTTTGACGAATCGGGCAACCTTATGCCTGTGTCCGTTTTACGGATCGATCCGAATGTCGTCATAGCGACAAAAACCAAAGAGGCAGACGGATATAAGGCGGTTGTTGTCGGCCTTGATGAAGCGAAGAAAAATCGCGTAACAAAAGCCTGCGCGGGGCAGTTTCCTGAAAATATCGCGCCCAGAAAAAAAATCCGCGAACTGCGGGATTTTGAAAAAGAAGTCGCGGTAGGCGATTCTCTTGGCATTGAAGTGCTGGAGGGAGTCAGGTATGTTGATGTCAGCGGCGTATCAAAAGGCAAGGGTTTTCAGGGCGTTGTAAAACGTTATGGCTTCGGCGGCGGGCGTAAAACGCACGGTTCCAAATTTCACCGCGAGCCGGGATCCACAGGACAGAATACCTATCCCGCGCGAACGTTCAAAAACAGAAAATTGCCAGGGCGCATGGGACGCGAGAAAGTGACTGTATTAAGTCTCAGGGTTGTAAAAACAGACATCGAAAAGCGCGTAATATTAATAAAAGGCGCCGTTCCCGGCATCAATAAAGGCTTAGTATTCGTACGTTGCGCCGTGAAGAAGGGACGGTAAACAATGAACTTTAAAGTGTACTCAAAAGAAGGCAATGAAGTAAGATCGATAGAGCTTAATGATGATGTTTTCGGTCTTCCTGTCAACGAAGACGTAATATGGTACGCGATCAACAATGAGCTTGCCAACAAGCGTCAGGGGAACGCGAGCACAAAGGGAAGAGCCGAAGTGCACGGGTCAAACGCGAGACCCTATAAACAGAAAGGCACAGGACGCGCGAGAAGAGGCGATAAAAAATCTCCGATTCTTGTAGGCGGAGGAACAATATTCGGGCCGAAACCGCGTGATTTCTCCTACGCGATTCCAAAAAAAGCTAAAAGACTTGCGTTAAAATCAATACTCAGCCTGAAAGCGCAAAGCGATACTCTGAAAATTATCGAGGATTTCTCTGTTGAGTCCGGGAAAACAAAAGACCTCGCTTCAATTCTTGGCAATTTTGAGAAAGGGCTTAGGACTGTTTTAGTTTTGAAAGACGATGATCCGATGCTAAAACGCGCCGCGGCGAATATCCCGTGGGTTAAGTATCTTTCTTATAACCGGCTTGAGGCCCATGAGCTTTTTTACGGCCGTCAGGTATTAATGCTGGAAACCGCCGCGAAGAACCTTAATAAATTTTACGGTGAAACCGGCGCAGCGTCTCAGGAGGCCAGTCAATGATTCCATACGAAGATATTTTGATAGAACCGGTATTATCAGAAAAATCCAACCAGTTACGCGAAGAAGGCAAGTATGTTTTTAAAGTCGCTCCGTCAGCTACGAAGATACAAATCAAGGAAGCGGTTCGCAGGTTGTTCAATGTGAATCCGGTGTCATGCACGACGATGATTGTCGGCGGCAAGCCCAAACGGCTGCGCTACCGAAAGGGATACACTTCAACATGGAAGAAAGCGATAATAAGGCTTCCTAAAGATGAAAAAATCGCGATCTTCGAGGGAGTATAAGGTAAGAAAATTATGGCAATCAAAAAATATAAACCGATAACACCGGGAATGCGTCAGTACACAAGCCTTGATTATTCGGATCTGACAAAAGGAAATGATCCTGAAAAAAATCTGACAGCCGGTAAAAAATCCGGTTCAGGCCGCGACTCGTTCGGCAGAATAAGCGTACGTCATAAAGGCGGAGGGCATAAGCGTAAATACAGGATAATAGATTTTAAACGCGATAAAACCGGCATTCCCGGCAAGGTCGCGGCCATTGAGTACGATCCAAACCGCAGCGCGAATATCGCTTTGATTTATTACAAGGACGGCGAGAAAAGGTATATTATCGCGCCGAAAGAGCTTAAAAAAGGCGCGACTGTTTTAAGCGGTCCGTCAGCCCCAATCGAAGCGGGCAACGCCCTTCCTCTTGAGAATATCCCGTTAGGTTTTTCTGTTTACAATATTGAGCTTACATTAGGCAAGGGCGGGCAGCTTGCGCGTTCCGCCGGAACAAACGCCCTTATCGCCGCGAAGGAAGGAGATTATGTTACTGTTAAACTTCCATCCGGTGAAATGAGAATGGTGTATAAAAAATGTTACGCGACAATCGGCGGCGTAGGCAACGAAGATCACATGAACACGAACATGGGTAAAGCAGGCCGTAAACGCTGGAACGGAGTCAGACCTACAGTGCGCGGAATGGCGATGAACCCTGTCGATCACCCTCACGGCGGAGGCGAAGGCAGAAACAAGGGTATTCACCCTGTTACCCCTTGGGGTCAGCCGACTAAGGGATTTAAAACCCGTAAAAAACATAAACCTTCTTCAAGGTTTATTGTCAGCCGGGGTAAAAAGAAATAGGAAGGGAGTATGTCAAGATCAGTAAAGAAAGGACCTTTTATCGAAAAGAGCCTTTATAAGAAAGTGCTGGAGTTGAGCAAATCGGGCGAGAGGAAACAGATTAAAACTTATTCCCGCTGTTCGACAATTATTCCCGAAATGGTAGGCGGAACCATTTCCGTTTACAACGGCAAAACATGGATACCTGTGTATATTACAGAGAACCTTGTTGGCCATAAACTTGGCGAGTTTTCACCGACGCGGATTTTCCGCGGTCATGCTGGCTCAGATAAGAAAGCGTCGGCAAAATAGGCGGAGTTATGAAAGAACCAAAATCAGGATATAAAGCAATTAGTAAATTCCTTATCGGATCGCCTTATAAAATCAGACCGGTTGCCGACCTTGTGCGCCGTCAGGCTTACCCCGACGCGATTTCCATTCTGGAGAATATGCCTCATAAGGGAGCGAGGCTAATCCGTAAAACAGTTAAATCCGCGGCGAGCAACGCGCTTTCCTCTAACAAGAAACTTGAAGAAGATATGCTTTATATCAGGGAGATTTTTATTGACGAAGGTCCCCGCCTCAAAAGGATATGGTTCCGCGGCAGGGGAAGAGCGGATATGCAGTTAAAGCGGCTGTGTCACATAACTGTAGTAATTGACGAAACAGGAAATACGGTGAATATGATTAGTAAAAAAGCGGACAGTAAATCAGGAAATTCAAAAAAGGCGGCTAAATAATGGGACAGAAAGTTAATCCTACAGGGCTTAGAATCGGTATTAATAAAACATGGAGTTCGCGCTGGTATGTTGATCCGAAAGAGTACGTGGATGCTCTGCATGAGGATTTATACCTTCGCAAACTCATTATGGATATGCCTGAAACAAAAGGCGCCGATATCGCGGAACTGGAAATAATCCGTCATCCTCAGCGAATTACAATTACTATTCATACTGCCCGCCCCGGCGTTATTATCGGAGTAAAAGGCGCTAACATAGAAAAAATCGGAAATGATCTGCAGAAAAAGATAAACAAAAAAGTGCTTATCAAAATTAAGGAAGTAAGAAACGCGGATAACAACGCGCAGATAGCCGCGCAAAATATCGCGCGTCAGCTTCTTGCGAGATCCTCCTTCAGGCGCACAATGAAGCAGGCGATTACAAACGCGATAAAAAAAGGAAACGCGCAAGGCGTGAAGGTAAGACTCTCCGGGCGGCTCGGAGGCGCGGAAATGTCCCGCACCGAGGAAGCTAAAGAAGGACGAATCCCTCTTCATACATTGCGCGCTGATATAGATTACGGTTTTGCTGAGGCGCATACCCCCTTTGGTTCAATAGGAGTTAAGGTGTGGGTTTACAACGGCATGAAGTATGGCAAGGAACAGAAAGAAGACGCAGGCGCGCTTGTCCGCAAACGGCGGGAACGGGCGCCTTTGAGAGGTTAGGTAATTATGCAGAGTCCAAAACGTGTAAAACGCCGGAAGGTGCAAAGGGGTAATATGCCCGGAAACGCCACCAGGTGTAACAATGTTGTATTTGGCGATTTCGCTCTTGTCGCTTTGGACAGGATGTGGATAACAAACCGGCAAATAGAGGCAGCCCGTGTCGCGATTAACCGCCATGTAAAAAGAGGCGGCAAAATGTGGATACGTATTTTTTGCGATAAGCCGTTTTCAAAAAAACCGGCGGAAACGCGCATGGGTAAGGGAAAAGGCGCGCCTGAATACTGGGTCGCGGTTGTAAAACCCGGAACAGTTATGTTTGAGCTTGGCGGCGGCATCGCAAGATCGCTCGCGGAAGAAGCGATGGCTCTCGCTGGTTCCAAACTGCCGATTAAAACAAAATTTGTCGCGAGATCGGAAATGGAACTGGGGGCATAATGAAAAATACGTTCAAAAACCTGTCATATGCCGAACTCAAAATTAAAAGGGACGATCTTAAAAAAAAGTATATGGAGCTCCGCTTTAAGATGGTTATTGGTCATGTGGACAACCCTCTGCAAAAACGCGTAATGCGCCGCCAGATCGCCTGTCTTAATACTTTGATACATGAGCACGAGCTTAAAAATAATCAAACAGCAGCGGCAAAGCCGTCAGCGCGGCAGGAGGCTGAATAATGCCGGAGAATACAGCGGTAAAACCCGCGAAAGCAAAAAGCGGTAAAAAAGAGTTTATTGGATTTGTTAAAAGCGACAAGATGGAGAAGTCAATCGTGGTTTCGATCGAGACGCTTACGCTCCATCCTCTCTATAAGAAATATGTCAAGCGGTCTAAGAAAATTAAAGCCCATGACGAAAAAAACGAAGCGAAGACCGGAGATCGTGTCCGTGTTATTGAATGCAGGCCCATCAGCAAGGAAAAATGCTGGAAGCTTGTCGAAATTATTGAGCGCGCCAAATAAGGAGAGAGAAGATGATTCAAGTGGAAACTTTCCTGAATGTGGCAGATAATTCAGGCGCAAAAAAAGCTCAGTGTATTAAAGTTCTTGGCGGCACAAAACGAAGATACGCGGGAATCGGCGATATTGTTGTTATCGCGGTAAAGGAAGCGATACCGACTTCGGCAATTAAAAAAGGCACTGTTGAAAAAGCTGTTGTTGTGCGGACAAGTAAGGAATACCGCCGCCCGGACGGGACGTACATCAGATTTGACGATAACGCCTGCGTTATTATTGACGCCGCGTTAAACCCAAAAGGCAAACGCATATTCGGGCCTGTGGCGCGGGAATTGAGGGAGAGAAACGAGTTTATGAAGATCGTGTCTCTTGCCCCGGAAGTTTTATAACCTTTGGTTTACAGGAGTTTATTATGGCTGAAGCGTTACATAAGTTTAAGCTTAAAAAAGAAGATACCGTCGAAGTTATTGCCGGAAAAGACAGAGGAAAGCGCGGGCGTATTTTAAAGATACTGCGCGACAAGGACAGGATTGTTGTCGAGGGAGTGAACATCGTCAAGAAAACGAAGAAAAAAAGAAAGCAGCAGGATCGCGGCGGCATCATCGAGGTTGAAGCGGCTTTACATTCTTCCAATCTGATGATTGTCTGCAAGAAATGCGGGCCTACCCGGATTGGCTGTAAACTTGACGGAGACAAGAAAACGCGCGTTTGTAAAAAATGCGGGGAGACATTGTAATGGCAGAATCAGAAAAGAAAAACAGCGCGAAAAATCAGCCGAGTCAGCCTGTTGATAAAGACTATGTGCCTCGTTTAAAGAAGATATACAAAGAGCAGATCGCGCCTGAGATGTTCAAAGAGTTCAACTATAAGTCCAATATGCAGATACCAAAACTTGATAAAATCGTGGTAAGCATGGGCGTTGGCGAGGCGTTACAGAATAAAACTATTTTAAACGCCGCGATTGATACGCTGACTCAGATCACAGGGCAGAAGGCGGTTAAAACAAAAGCGCGCAAGAGCATCGCGAACTTCAAGATCAGAGCGGGGCAGGAAATCGGCGCGAAAGTCACCCTTCGCGGGGCTATGATGTATGAATTCTTTGACAGGTTAGTCAATGTCGCCCTTCCTCGTGTTAAAGACTTTCATGGAATTAACCAGAACGCGTTTGACGGACATGGAAACTATTCGCTTGGAATACAAGAGCAGATTATTTTCCCCGAAATTGATTTTGATAAAATTGAGAAGGTAGCCGGACTCAATGTCGCAATTGTGACAACAGCGAGAACCGACGCCGAAGCGAAGGTATTCCTTTCCAAATTCGGCATGCCTTTCAGGAAATAGTTTGATGAATACATGGTTCATGGAACCTAAACTGCCCGGATGGCGGGCATAAATAGAGGAGTAAAAATGGCACGAAAAGCGATGATAATAAAAGCGCGGCGGACTCCAAAGTATAAAACAAGGAAAGTAAACCGCTGCAGGATCTGCGGAAGACCGAGAGGNTTTTTGCGGAAATATGAGATGTGCCGTCTTTGCTTTCGAAAACTCGCGAGCGAAGGTATGATTCCCGGCGTTACAAAATCAAGCTGGTAGGAGAAAAGGATGAGTGTATCAGATCCCGTTGCGGACATGCTGACAAAGATACGGAACGCAGGCATGGCAAAACATGAAAAAGTAGATATTCCCACCTCCAGGCTTAAACTTGAGATAGTCAAGATATTAAAAACAGAAGGGTATATTAAAAACTTTAAAAAAGCGAATCAGGAGGGCTCAAACGTAATCAGGGTTTTCCTTAAATATGATGATAACACTACCCCGATTATTCATGGTATAGAAAAGGTGTCAAAACCGGGACGTCGTGTATATATGGGATATAAAAGCATGCCGCGCGTTTTAAACGGCTACGGAACCCTGATCGTTTCTACGTCTCAGGGTGTTACGACTGGGAAGAAAGCCGCGGAGAAAAAAGTCGGCGGTGAAATTATTTGTACTGTGTGGTAGAAACGTGTGTCTGTATGTATGCCGCGGCAATACCCGGATTTTAAATAGAGGTTAATATGTCGAGAATCGGAAAAATACCTGTCAAGATTCCAGCGGGAGTGAAGGTGACTTTTCAGAACGAAGAGGTAACTGTAGAAGGCCCCAAAGGAAAGCTAAAACAGAAGTACCACCCAATCATCACGTTTGAAGATAAGGGTACCGAAATAATTGTCAGCCGGAAGAACGAGGAAAAACAAACAAAGGCGTTTCACGGCCTTTACCGTAACCTCCTTAACAATATGGTAACAGGCGTTTCCAGCGGCTTCAGCAGGTCTTTAATCATCAGCGGTGTAGGTTACCGCGCGGAAGCGCAGGGTAAGCTTCTTTCCATGAGTCTTGGGTATTCCAATGATATATTTGTTGCGATTCCGGACGGGCTTGCCGTTACTTCGGATCAGGGCGGCAAGATTACAGTAAGCGGAATTGACAAACAGCGCGTCGGGGAATTCGCCGCGCAGATTCGCAAATTAAGGGGGCCTGAGCCTTATAAGGGCAAGGGCATTCGTTATGAAAATGAAGTTATCAGACGTAAAGTCGGTAAATCGGGTGTTAAGTAAAACGATAGATTAGGGTAGGAAAATGCTGCAAAAAATGCTGGAAAAAGACAGAAAACGGCTGAGAAGGAAGGTTCACATCCGTAAAAGGGTGTCAGGCACCTCTGAACGCCCGCGAATGACTATAACCAAGAGTAATAAAAATCTTTCCGTTCAGGTTATCGACGATGAAAAAGGGCATACGCTTGCCGCCGCCTCCTCTTTGGAAAAGGATTTGCGTAACATTAAGGCGACAAAAGAGGGAGCGCAGCAGTTAGGTGAAATTATCGGCAAAAGACTGCTTGAGCGGAATATTAAAACTGTAGTTTTTGACCGCAACGGATATTTATATCACGGGATTGTAAAGGCTTTAGCAGACGGGAGCCGTAAAGCAGGAATTGATTTCTAGGGGGCATGATGGCAAAATCGAAAGATATGACAGAGGAAACATTGGCTGACGATAATATCGAAGAAAAAGAAGCTGAGACAGACACCGGGCATGAAGGAAAGCGCGAAATCAGAGGCAGAGGACGCGGTCGCAGAGATCGCGACAGAGGTGACCGCGAGCCTGTCGAAAAAGAATTTATTGAGAAACTGGTAAAGCTTAACAGAACCGCTAAGGTTGTGAAGGGCGGCAGGCGTTTCTCGTTCTCGGCGCTTACAGTAATCGGGGATCGCAAGGGAAAAGTCGGTTTCGGTTTCGGCAAAGCGAACGATGTATCAGAAGCTATCCGCAAAAGTATCGATAAAGCAAAACGTAACATGGTTCATCTGCCGGTTAAAAACGGGACCATCCCTCATGAAGTTACCGGGCTTTTCAAAGCGTCGCGCGTTCTTTTAAAACCGGCGTGCTCGGGAACGGGAATTATCGCGGGAGGCCCTGTGCGCGCTATCATGGAAGCGGGAGGAGTTACCGATGTGCTTTCCAAGTCCATTGGATCATCAAGTCAATACAATGTGGTTAAGGCGACTTTCGACTGCATCACTAAAATGATGGACGCGAAATCAATTTCCAGAAACAGGGGCAAGTCCCTTAATGAACTATGGGGTTAGAATGAAACAAGTTTCATTTTCGATTATAACGCGCGGATATAAAGCCGCGCTCAGGCAAGGTTAATATGGCAAAGATAAAAATCCGTTTAATACGCAGTACAATCGGCCAGATTCCCAAACACCGGGCAACAGTCCGCTCTCTTGGTCTTCGCAAAATTGGCTCCTGCGCTGTGCAGGAAGATACTCCGGCGATTAAAGGGATGGTGAGGGCTGTTTCTCATTTAGTAGCAGTAGAGGATGTAAAATAATGGCGCACGATTATAATTTGCATGCCCCGGCAGGAGCTAATAAAAAGAAAAAAATACTGGGACGGGGCCAGGGTTCCGGCAGAGGCACTACATCCGGCAAGGGAAACAAAGGGCAGAAAGCGCGGTCAGGAGGCAAGACATACGTCGGCTTTGAAGGCGGACAGATGCCCTTGTACCGGCGTCTCGCTCAAAGAGGGTTTTCCAATTATCCTTTTAAGCAGGAATGGCAGATCGTAAATTTAGGTGAAATTGAAAAACGGTATGAATCAGGCGACACTGTAGACGCTGCCGCGCTGCTTAAAAAAAACCTGATAAAAGGAAGCGCTCCTGTAAAAGTTTTGGCTAACGGCGTTTTAACCAAAAAACTTAGTTTTAAAGTAGACGCGGTTTCCGGCTCCGCGAAAGAAAAAATAGAGAAAGCGGGCGGGGATGTTACAATTATCGCCGCTCCGGAAAAAACCAGGTCGAAAAATAAAATGGGTCAGGGCAGGAAAGCCGCGAAGGCTAAAGCAGGTGGGATAAAATAAATGGCGAATCCAATAGTTGGAATGTTCAGAATAAAAGAGCTGCGCGAGCGCATTCTCTTCACGTTCGGAATGCTTTTAGTATTCAGAATCGGCGCTGTATTTCCTATTCCCGGAATTAATGTAACTGTATTAAAAAATTATTTTGATATGGGAAGTTCGGGAGGGGGAAACCCTATTGTAAATTATCTCGACTTTTTCGCCGGCGGCGCTTTTTCCAACTTCTCTGTGTTCATGCTTGGCATTATGCCATATATCTCGATGTCAATTATTATGCAGCTTCTGCTCATTGTTTTTCCGAACTTAAAAAAGATTTCGCAGGAAGACGGCGGCAGGAAAAAAATACAAAAGTGGCAGCGCTACGGAACTGTGGTAGTCTGTCTTATCCAGTCATTCGCGGTTACCCGGTACGCGGAGATGATATCCGCCAGCACGCCGGAGCCTCTTTTGAACATCAGTATGCTTTCATTCACGTTAATCGCGATGCTTACGGTTACGACAGGGACAATGTTCCTTATGTGGATTGGAGAGCAGATCACAAAACGCGGGGTTGGGAACGGCATATCGCTTTTGATTTACGCCGGTATTGTCGCGCGTCTTCCGACCGCTGTTATAGAGTTATTCAACCTGATGAGAGGCGGAAATATCAACCCGGTTTTTGTAGTTATCGTTCTTGTTATGTTTGTCGGAATTGTCGCACTTGTTGTCTTTGAACAGCAGGGACAGAGAAAAATCCCGGTGAATTACGCGAAGCGGGTAGTCGGGCGTAAAATGTACGGGGCGCAGAACACATATATTCCTTTTAAAATTAATCCCTCCGGCGTTATTCCGGTAATTTTCGCGTCTTCTATTTTAATGTTCCCGCTTCAGATTGCCCAGACAATCGGCGGTAATGTGCCTTGGCTTGCCGCGGTTTCGAACGCGTTAAACCCTCAGGGGTTTTTATATAATATTTTATATGTCATTCTTATCGTGTTCTTCGCTTATTTCTATACGCAGGTTACTTTAAACCCGATAGAAATCGCGAAGCAGATTCGAGAAAACGGCGGTTCCATTCCCGGGATAAGAACAGAAAGGATTGAGGAACATCTTTCTAAAATCCTAAACCGTATAGTGCTGCCGGGAGCTTTGTATCTCGCGTTTATCGCAGTAATACCGACATTAATTCAGCTTGCTTTCAGGATTCCTTCGTCTATCGCTTTCCTTATGGGAGGCACATCGCTTCTCATTATGGTCGGCGTAGGGCTTGATACCATGAAACAGGTCGAGGGATTATTAAAAATGCACCACCATGAAGGTCTTGTTAAACGCGGCAAGATACGCGGAAGGAACCTTTAGCGGTTGTACAAATTGACGATTTAGGAGAATATGAATGAAACTACATTTCATTTTCGGTTTAAACGCGCGGATGACTGCGCGGGACAGAGGTTAGTTATGAAAGTCAGGACAAGCGTTAAACCCATTTGCGATAAATGCAAAATTATTAAGCGTAACGGGATTGTTCGCATTATATGTCAGAACCCCAAGCATAAACAAAAACAAGGTTAAATAGGAGTAATAATGAAACTTCGTTTTATTTTCGATTTTTATGCGCAGCCGGACGGCTGCGCGAAGTAGAGGTTATTATGGCGCGTCTTGTGGGAGTTGACCTCCCTAATAAACATGTGAACATCGCGTTGACTTACATTTTTGGCATCGGCAGATCGAGCGCGGAAGAGATTGTCGCGAAAGCAAAAATTGACCCGATGCGGATGATGAATGATCTTTCTCAGGAGGAGCTTAATGAACTGAGAAATATTATCGAGAGCGATTATAAAGTGGAAGGCCGTCTGCGTACGGAAATCGCGCTCAATATTAAACGGCTGATGGATATCGGCTGTTACCGCGGTCTGCGCCATAGAAAAGGGCTGCCGTTAAGAGGCCAGCGGACTAGAACAAACGCCAGAACCCGAAAGGGCAAGAAAAAGACCGTCGCCGGCAAAAAGAAATAGACAGAGACATCCGGCGCGGGAATATCTGATTTCCAGCCCGTGTTTATATGTCGCATAACATGGAGGAGTAAGTGGCAGCTGCTGCAAAGAAGAAAAAGGAAAAAAAATCCGTATATGAAGGCAATGTTTATATACAGGCAACCTTCAATAATACAATTGTTACAATTACTGATATGATGGGAAACACTGTTTCCTGGGCAAGCTCAGGTATGCTGCAATTCAGGGGAGCCAAGAAATCCACGCCTTTCGCCGCCCAGTCAGTAACAGAAACCGCCGCGCAAAAAGCTCTACAGGCTGGTTTACGCGAAGTGCATGTATTTATTAAGGGGCCTGGCATTGGCAGGGAATCGGCAATCCGTCAGCTTGGTGTAATGGGGATTAAAGTAAAGTCTATCAGCGATGTAACGCCCATTCCGCATAACGGCTGCAGACCCAGAAAAACACGCCGTATATAACATAGCACCCGCCGGAGAGCCGGATATGCTATCATTAAGTATAAAGGGAGAGAAATATGGCAAGATACACAGGCCCTGTTTGCAGGATGTGCCGTGTAGAACAAAAAAAACTGATGCTTAAAGGGAACCGCTGTAAGAGCGACAAGTGTCCAATGAACAAGAAGCGTTCCGCGCCGGGAAAAGACCCTAAGGCCCGGCCAAGCAAGCGCTCTGATTACGGAGTGCAGCTTCGGGAAAAGCAGAAACTTAAAAGAATCTACGGAATGGTGGAAAAGCAGTTCAGGCTTTTCTTTGACCGCGCTCAGCGTATGCCCGGCATTACAGGCGAGAATCTTTTTGTGCTTCTGGAGAGGCGCCTTGATAATGTGGTTTACCGTCTTAGGTTCGCGACATCGCGCAGTCAGGCGCGTCAGCTTGTACTGCACGGTCACGTGTGTGTTAACGGTCAGAAAATCTCAATCCCTTCGTATCTTGTAAAGCCCGAAAATGAGATCAGTATTACGGCGGGGAGCCGGAATATGACTGTTATTAAAGAAGCATTAAGGGAATACGGCAAATCAGGGGTTATGCCCTGGCTCAGCTTGGATCCGGACGCGATGAAGGGGGTGTTTGTAGCATCACCCCGCCGCAGCGATATTACGGATCTGGGCGATATAAAAGAGCAGATGATTATCGAGTTGTATTCCAAGTAGTAAATG
>JGI24695J34938_10002116_pt1 | contig 15540 bp, 9 predicted proteins | sample TergutCo191P3_FD_34938 | JGI IMG/M metagenome (IMG submission 34938)
TGTGGAAATGCACTGTAACAGGCAGGATGAAGTAGAGTCAACACATACAAACTTTATCAACAAATATGTGTATTTTTTGACAGACCTTCATTCATCTCAGGTATCAAAAGGAAAAATTTACAGGAAGTTAGTTAAAACATACCAGATAACTTTTTGCATGTACAATGTCTTGCCGCGATTACCGGACTATAAAAACTGGTTTACTTTAAGAACATCGAACGGCGCGCGGCTTACTGATCAGATTAACATAATAATCATTGAATTATGTAAGATAAGTGATATAATGAAAAAGCCTGTAGAAAAACAGACATCATTGGAAAAATGGTCATTGTTTTTCAGATACGCGTCTGAACGATCGCACAGAAAAATGATTAATGAAATAATTGTGAACAAGGAGGAGATAGGAATGGCGGCGACACTATTGAGAGAAATAAGCCAGGACGAACATGAACGCGCCAGAGCGATGAGCAGAAAAAAGTACGAGATGGACATGTACTCTGACTATCACTCCGCGATAGAAGACGGCAAAATTTTAGGTCAAAGGATTGGAATGGAGCAGGGCTTAGAGCAAGGACAGAAACTTGGCTTGGAACAAGGTCAAAAACAAGCGTCTATACAAATCGCTCGTAACCTACTGGCTGAAGGATCTAGCTTCGATTTTATCCAAAAAATCACAGGGCTGTCTCTTGAGGATATCGCTAAACTGCAGGCAGATTCATAAAAACTTATATATAACGACAAAAATAATGAAACAAAAAATTTATGGCAGCAATACAAGCCGCCATAAAAATGATTTAATAATTTAACTGCCGCAGATGTAGCAGCCCGCGCATTTATTTTTTTTCTTTTTATCAGACCGGAATAACATGAAGATGAATCCGGCGGTTAATAAAAAGGCGGCAATTGTTCCGGCTCCAAAATAGCCAGAAAAAAACATACCAATCTGATAAAGGCAAAGCGAAACAATGTACGCGAATCCGCATTGATAACCGATAGCCGCCCAGAACCATTTTATATTGTTCATTTCGCGCCTTATAGCTCCTATCGCGGCAAAACAGGGAGCGCATAAGAGATTGAAAATCAAAAATGAAAACGCGCTTAACGAAGTAAATTGTAAAGCAAGCGCGTTCCAGATTTGCCTGCCATCATCAGCGGCTTCGGCGAAACCGTACAGGATGCCAAATGTGCCGACAATATTTTCTTTGGCGATAAGCCCTGTTAAAGCGGCGACAGCTGTCTGCCAGCTTCCCCAGCCAAGCGGAGAAAATACCGGCGCGATAAAATTGCCGATGACAGCAAGGATACTTACATCCATATCAACCATGTCAAAGACGCCGTCGGAGTTCCATCCAAAGCTGGATGCGAACCAGATAATAATTGACGCGAGTAAAATAATCGTTCCCGCTTTTTTGATAAATGACCAGCCGCGTTCCCACATGCTTCTTAACACATTGATAACCGTCGGCAAATGATACGCTGGAAGTTCCATAACAAAAGGCGCGGCATCGCCAGCGAACATTTTAGTTTTTTTTAGGATAATTCCCGAACAAATAATAGCGGCAATTCCTGTAAAGTAAGCGACAGGCGCAACCCACCACGCGCCATTAAAAAGCGCGCCTGCGATCAGCGCGATGATTGGCAGTTTGGCCGCGCATGGAATAAAAGTCGTTGTAATTATTGTCATTTTCCTGTCGCGGTCATTTTCGATTGTACGCGATGCCATAATTCCCGGAACGCCGCATCCTGTGCCTATTAGAATCGGAATAAAAGATTTACCGGAAAGTCCAAACTTGCGGAATATCCTGTCCATGATAAAAGCGATTCGCGCCATGTAACCGCAGCCCTCCAGAAAAGCGAGGAAAATAAAAAGTATAAATATCTGAGGCACAAAGCCAAGCACAGCCCCGACTCCCGCCACTATTCCGTCCAATATTAAACTTTGCAGCCAAGGCGCGCTGTTAACCGATTCCAGAAAATCACCTAACGCGGCAGGAACGCCTGGAACCCATAAACCAAAGAAATGCCATCCTTCTCCGAAAACGCCTTCGTTAGCCCAATCTGTCGCAAACGAACCGACAGTTGTAACAGAAATAAAATAAACAATAAACATAACAGCGGCGAAAATTGGAAGCGCTAAAATCCGGTTAGTGACAATTTTATCGATTTTATCCGAAACAGAAAATTTTGTTTTATTTTTAAATTTAACGCAGTCTTTAATTATTGAATCAATATAATTATACCGGGCTGTGATAATTATGCTTTCGCTGTCATCGTCCATTTCTTTTTCGCCGTTTTTTATATCTTCTTCAATATGTTCAACTTGTTTTTTAGTCAATTTAAGTTTCTCGATAATTTTACTGTCGCGTTCAAAAAGTTTTATCGAATAAAACCGCTGCTGATCCTGCGGAAAATCATGAAGTACCGCTTCTTCAATATGAGCCAATGTATGTTCCACGCCGCCGGAAAATCTGTGACTTGGAAATGTTTTCCCGCCGCCAGCCGCTTTAACGGCAATATCCGCGGCTTCTAAAATACCAGTGCCTTTTAACGCGGAAATTTCCACAACCTGACACGCCAGTTCTTTAGCGAGACGTTCATTATTAATCTTGTCTCCGTTCTTTCGCACAACGTCCATCATATTAATCGCAGCTACAACCGGAATGCCAAGTTCAGTAAGCTGGGTTGTCAAAAACAAATTACGTTCTAAATTTGTTCCGTCGATTATATTTAGAATAACATCGGGGCATTCATCAATTAAATAATTTCGCGCGACAATTTCTTCCGGCGTGTAAGGCGACAGCGAATAAATGCCGGGTAAGTCAGTAATAATTACATCATCATTTCCTTTAAGCTTGCCTTCTTTTTTTTCTACCGTAACGCCAGGCCAGTTTCCTACATATTGATTCGATCCTGTAAGAGCGTTGAATAAAGTTGTTTTCCCGCTGTTAGGGTTTCCCGCAAGCGCTATTTTAATAGCCATAATATCTCCTTAAAATTTTATAATCAAAAAAAATAAAAATTATTTATTTAGATTTAACTACTTCGATTATTTCAGCGTCAGCTTTTCTGAGAGAAAGCTCATAACCTCTCACATTAATCTCTATTGGATCGCCAAGCGGCGCGACTTTTCGAACATAAATTTCGACTCCCTTAGTAACGCCCATTTCCATAATACGCCGTTTAACAGGACCTTCACCGCCAATTTTTACTACCCGGATTAATGTACCCGGTTTTATCTCTTTTAGTGTCATGATTCTTTCCTTAGTTAGTTGCTTCTAACTTAAAGTTAGTCTAAACTAACGCAAATGTCAATAGAAAAAATAAATAATTTGAGCAAAATATTGCGGTTTATTTATGCCTTTATAAAACAAAAAAATATGTTAAACTGTTTTATGGATTCAAACATTAAACAATCAATCGATCTTCTGGTGAATAACATCAGGAATTTAATCTCTGTAGACGCGAAAAAACTGGAATATATTATAGCGGCGCAAATCGCAGGAGGACACGTAATTCTGGCGGATTCCCATGGTGTCGGTAAAACATCGCTTGCCAGAGCTTTAGCCCAATCTATCCGCTGGCGTCCCGAAGATTTGGCGGATATAAGCGGAAATAACAATTCATCTTCCGCGGCAAACAGCGGAGTTAAGATGGAAGGTTTTAGCCGTATTCAATGCACTGTGGATCTTCTTCCTCAGGATATTTTGGGGTTTAACAGATTCATTGGGCAGTCGAGCGAAATGTTTTTTAATAAAGGACCCGTGTTCGCGCATTTTGTTTTATGTGATGAAATCAACCTGCTGACTCCAAAAACGCAGGGAAGTTTTTTTCAGGTCATGGAGGAACAGAGCGTTACAATCGAAGGCAAGCTCTATAATTTAAAAGATCCGTTTTTCATAATCGCAACGATGAACTTAAAAGGCGTACATCTTTTTCCTCTTCCCGTTCCGCAGCTTGATCGTTTTATGATCCGCCTCTCGCTTGGTTATCCTTCCGCGGAAGATGAAACCGCGATAATTAACAAGCACGGAAAAATTGACGCGTGGGATAATTTTAAAAGCGTGATTGACAGTTCGGATTTGATCCGATGGAAAAAAATGGTTGACGAAGTTCAGATTCATCCTGATGTAGTATCATATATTGTTAACTGTGTACGTTTAACAAGGACGCACCCGGACATTGAAACCCCCGCAAGCCCGCGCGCAGGCGTACGTATTTCGCGCCTTGCGAGATCGCTTGCCATGTGCCGCGGCATGGACTATGTGCCTGTTGATATCATAAAAGAAATTTTTATTAGCGCGATGGCTCACCGGATAATAACGCGCGATCCTTCCATTCCGCCGGAAGCGCCGCTTCAAAATATTTTAAACTCCGCGCCTGTAGAATCGAAGAAGAGTTGATCGCGTTTAAAGGATGATATGAATCTGAAAATAACTCTATCAGCGGATATGACAAATGAATAAAAATATTTACAAATGGTCATGTCCTTCGACGGTTGGCATAATCGTTCTTTTTGTTTCTCTTGTCATGTTGATCCGTTCCCTCATTAACCGGAACTCTTACGAAATTTTAATAGCTGTTGTTGTGCTTTTTATAATGCTTATGCTTTTTATAATTGGCTTTTGGAAGTCGCGCAAATTAAAAAATATGGAATGCGGATGGAAGCCGCCGTTTCCAATGACCGCGAGCGCTGTAAAAATTGACAACCGGAAAAAAAAACCCGAGTGGGAATCATCGCGGGATGATCCGGAAAGACAAACATTAATAACCGGTCTGGACGCGTCTATCCCGCTTTTTTTCAGGCTGCACTTTCTTATACGCGGACAATTTTTTCCGGTTGGCAGCGGCAAAGGGCAATCTGTGTTTGTCGAGACTTCCATTCTGCGGAATGATACATCGGCGCGAATATTTCTTGATTTTCCGGTATCGGGCGTTTTAAACGGCGAAGGATTTTGTCAGCTTCGCGATATTTTCGGATTTTTTAAATTTACATGCGGACAGCATCAAAAGAAAACAATTAATGTAAGAAGCGCGCCATGCTTCGGGAAACAGACTCATATTAACGCGCAAAGCGGCGCGGAAGACAAACGCAATAAACCCGCTTCGGACATCGAAAGATACCATATGCGGGAATACGCGCCAGGCGATCGTTTCCGCGATATTAACTGGAAAAGCTCCGAGAAAATTGACGCGCTTATAACCCGCATATCCACAGATAATCAGGAAAAGATAAGCCGAATCGAAGTTCATTTGAGAAATTACGCGTCCGCGAAAACCGTAATCAAAATAAAAAAAAGCGCTGACGGAAAAGATTCTTCCATGGTAAGGCAAGAATATTCACTATTACAATTATGGCTGTTGGATCGCGCTAAAGCAAGGCTGTCATATTTTCTGCGAAGTCTTATGGAACAAAACCTGTCATTTATTTTTGATGTCCGTACTCCGTTAAAGAATTGGGAAATTGAAAACATGGATGACCTTGACGCCTTTCTTGAAGAACTCGCGGGAGTTTCATTTGTATCGCCTCAACATGAAATGGAAGTAACGCAAGGCAGCGGAAATATATATATATTTACAACAGCTTACGATTACTGGCTGCATTCATATCTGATCGCGTGTAATCCGCGGCCTGTGACGCTTTTTATAACGCAGCCGTCCGAAAAATCCGATACAAACCAGCTCGAAACAGAAATATTGCAAATCAGCGACTTTGCCTCCAACGGATGTTCTGTTTCCCCCGCATGGCTGAAACGCTTTAAGATGAAACCAATTAACGCCGCCGCGGCGCGCGCGGTAAAAACAGAATTATTTTACGCGGAGGTAAAATTATGAATAAACCTGTCCGCGTACATTCTCCTGTTATTTTATTTACATTAAGGCTTTTATTTTATTACAGCGCGATAACATTGATTTTTGTTCATCCGGGAATCGCTGTCTCGTTTGACAGGATTGGAGCGATGCAGTGGTTCATTATTATACCAATAATGGCAGTAACCGCGTTTCAATCATTAATCGCGGTCACTTTTATTAAAAGACTGATATTCGCTCTAATAATTTTGCTTCCTATGTCAGTAATCGCCGGCGGTTTTTCACCGGACGCATTTTTGCCGTTCATTTCAGGCTTTATAAGTTTTACATTGACATTCCTTTTATTCCATCATCAGAAAATACCGGCGCTCTCCGGTATCGCCAAAATCACAGCTCTGGAGCCATTCTTTTTAGCGTGGGTCTGCCTGCGCCTTCTTTCATTGTCGCGTTCAAGCGAAGAAATCGCGGGCGAAAGCATGATACTAACTCAATCTATAATTGCATTGACACTTGTGTTTTTTTTATTTCACAACGTAATAATTTATCTTTGCTTTTATCCGAACAGCCGCGTTAATTCATACAAGGAAGGAGTCGCGTTTTTTTCAGGAGCCGTTGCGGCAGTAATAATTTTTATTTTTATATTACCCGCGGATTTTGTTAACAACATGATAATCGAAAACCTGATACCTGATCGTCCTCCGCAGAGAATTAATTCTGACTCTGACCGCGGTCTGCCGCAAAGGGGAAGCGGAAGGCGAACGCTTCCAAGAGAAGGAAACGGGCAGGGAGAACTTCGCGGTTTATCGCAGTATGACTGGCCGGGAAGCGGAGACGGTTCAGGCGAAAACAGGCAGTACTTGGTAAAAATTATCGCGTCCGAAACAGAACCTTTATATATGGGCGATTCATTCCGGGGGCTTCTTGATCCTGTTGAGGGATTTCTTACAAGCCCTCAGGAGCCGCTTAACGATCTCGCGAGACAAAGGCTTTTTGTAACATGGTCAAATAATGAATTTAATTTTGATGCAGAAAGGGCAAGGAAAGAAATTTTTTCTCTATCAACCCTTAGGCAAAAATATTTTCCATGGCGGCTTGTTTCCGCGGATCCGAACATCATTCAGGAAAATACAGGTCCTCTTCAATATATTCATCAGATAGTATCGGATTTACATATAGGCGATCCTCTTAGGCTTGTAAGCGCGCGCGGCCGCGGCTTGTACGATTACGAAAGAACCGCTTTAGTTCCGTATCTAGAAATCAATCTTATTTCCGGTGATAGAATATTATTCGATACATATCTAGCAAACGCGTTAAAGAACTGGCAGGAAAACCGCAGAAAAATAATTTCTGAAGATCGCTACCTAAGTTCATTATTTGATGATACCGGCGTAATTATTAATCCGGTTATGGAAGAAATACTCGCGATCCTGACAAGTTTTTCAAATTATCAATACAATCTGGCGAATGACGAAATTTATACTATCGCTGCTCTTAAAAATTTCCTGTTTGATAATATGGAAGGTGACTGCACGGAATTTTCCAATACGCTAGCGCTCTTGGGACGGCTCGCGGGAATTCCCTCGCGGGTTGTAACAGGTTACCTCGCCGCGGAAGGTCTTCAGACTCAGGCGCACCTTAACGGACTCGCGGCTTTACAAAGACAAATTCCGATTCTGCAGCGGTTCCCTTTTGAAAATCTTTTTATGGTAACGAACGCTCACAGCCATTCATGGACGCAGTTTTATGTTCCCGGCTACGGCTGGCTCGATTTTGAAGCGACATCCTTCGCGATCCCGCCCGTTGGCATGGGCGATATAAGCAACTGGGATGTCATCATTCCAATCCTTGATGAAAACAGAACATTCTCGCAGGTAAGACAGTTCCCATGGCAGGTAGTAGGCAGAACAATTCTCGCGCTTTTGGCAGCGGCGGTAATTCTTGCCTATGTTTTGCGTTACGGACGGGAACTTGTTTTATACATCGGTTCGCGAAAAGGAGATCGAAGCGGAGCTCGTGCTTTGTATTTGCTTCTTCTCGCGCGTCTTGCCGCTGACGGTCAGCCGATCAAACCTGCGTCAAAAACAGCGCATGAATACGCTGACTTGTTCAGGATAAATCAATCACGAAGACGCGAAGGCGCAGAAGTAAATATTAATAACGCGGCGCAGGCGCCTGATGAATATAATTTGCACTTTAAAAAATTCGCCGATATTTATTCCGAGCTTCTCTGGCGGGAATTTAAAAACGATGACGATAAAAATAAAAAATTAACTCTGTTAAAACAAGAGTATAAAAATATTTTAATTACAACAAAAAGGAAAGGACTTCATAGATTTTTTATCCGAATTGTAAACCTAAGAGGACTTGCATACCTATGATAAAGAGAACATATTCAAATATAAATATTAATAATGAACACTCAGAAATATTATATACAAGGGAAGCAGGGAATGGGTTGGGAAAACAATCTTTGGAATTCTCCGCCGTAGAGACTTCGTACCCGAAGGCTCATAGGCGGGTTCTTCCAAATGTTTTTCCAGCACATACACAGCTTCCCTTGCGCATGATAATTTTTTATATTTCAATATTAATAATATTAATTAGTTCATGTTCTCGTAGTTCTGATTGGGTGCAGTTTCGCGGCGAGGGAGGCAGGGGCGTAAGTTCATCAAACATTACTCCGCCGCTTGGACTTAAATGGAAAATAAATTTGCAATCGGGCGAAGAAAAAATTCGATCGCTCAATCCGCCTGTAGTAATCGGCGACACGATTTATTTCGGTTCTGATGACGGCAATTTTTACGCTCTTGATGTTGAAAGCGGTTACATGCGCTGGGTTTTTAAAAGCGGCGCGGAAATAAATTCAATTCCTTACGCGGATACGGAACAGGTATACTTCGGCTGCAAGGACGGAAAACTTTACGCGCTCTCGCGGGAAACAGGACAGGAGATGTGGACTTTTCAGGCAAGAGCAGAAATTAATTCGCAGGTGCAAAGGTACGGCGATTATATTATTTTTGTCGGAGACGCTGACGCGATTTATTTTCTTTCACCGCAGGGCGATGAACAGTTCCGCGTAAATAATCCCGGATGGCTGCATTTTACATTTTTAATGGCGGACGGAATAATGTATATGGGCACAGGTCCAAGAACAGAACTTGTCGGTCCTTACGATATTTACAATCAGCAATTCCTTTGGTTCCTTGATTATTACGATCTGGACGCGGTATGGTTTTCATTTTCAGCGATACGTGGCGATCTTCTTTACATGGGAACAGCCGATATTTTCGAAGGAATGTATCTTGGTTACCACGCTTACAACCGCCACACAGGAGATGTGGTCTGGCGGCAATACAGAGACGGCATTTTAAATTACAATGATATTTCTGACGAATGGAATTACTTCTGGCGTAACGTTGATATCCTTGACTTTTTAGCGCCGACTGTCTGGAAGGACCTGGTAATTTTTACAGGCGGAGACTGCACAGCCCGCGCCTTTGACGCCGATACGGGCGAGATGCGCTGGCAAACAATTTTTAATATGCCGGTAAGTTCAGCGCCAACTCTCGCGAACGGTAGAGTATATTTCGGTTTAATCGGCGATGATTTTACTCCGCCTCAGCTGGTTTGTATATCAGCGCGAGACGGCAGGCTTCTCTGGCAGATGGAAACAGACGGCTCAATTTTATCCGCTCCTGTAATCGCAGGTAAAAGAATTATTTTTGGAACGGATAAAAGCGTCTTCTATGTGCTTGAAGAAGTATTCTAAGAAATCTCCTTAACGGAAAATTTAATCTTTTCGCTTTTTAAATATCGCGGTTCAGGACAATTTTCTCCAAAAGCGGAAAAAATTAATTCGCCTGCTGACGCTCCCGCTTTAATAATTACAAGCGCTTTACCAAGCGATGTATAAACACGCGGAAGATCAAAACCTAATGAATTACTTAAGTCAGGCGATGAAGCTCCCAAAATTTTTCCATCTCCTTCAAGCGAGAAACCTAAAAGCAAATCCTCCACAGGATTGATTACGCCGTTTTCATCAGTGATATTTACCTCGATATGAGCAATGCCAAACGGAGAAATAATTTTTTTGTCCGCTTTTAAATTTATGACAGCGGGATTCCCCGCGGTTTTTAGTTCATGTAAAGCGGCTTCTTTTCCGCCTCGATAGCCAATTACTTTCATTTCACCGGATTGATAATCTATAGGCCATTCAATAATGCCGTTTTCAAAATCAGCGGGTCTGCGCCTTCCAACCTTTTTTCCGTTTACCCAAAGTACCGCTTCATCGCAGTTAGTGTAGATAACAGCCGTGACAATCCTGCGTTCCAAATGATTTAAATTAAGATGAGAAGCGGTGTACGGAAAGTTCCAGCGTCCGCGCGCGAAATTATTTTTTTGCGCGTTGTCATAAAAACACAAATGGACTGCCGGCTCGACTGACCAAAAACTTTTACGAAGCCAGCTTTGATCTTTATAAAAACCGCAGATATCAAGACTTGCTCCAGTCCAGCCTTTAGCGGGCCATGAAGCTTCGCCAAAGTAATCAATTCCCACCCATATAAACTGTCCAAGCACATTATCATCTTCCATCACATAAATCCAGGGATTCTTTTTTGTGAAATCCTCAAAACTATGAAGGCTTCCTGAATAATATTCATAACACTCTGTTCCGATGATTGGCTTATTGATTGCTTTGGAATAATAAGGATACCAGGGCTCATGATAATTAAGCCCGATCACATCAACATGCTCAGCGATACGGCTTGTTATCTCAACATGCTTTTCGGGAGGAGCGCCAAGCAAGTCGCGGGGAGTTTTTTCCGTCACATGAGGAGAGAGAGCTACAGTTACGGGACGATCATCCAGCGTTCTAACAAAATCGCAAAGCGTTTTTTCAATCTTGATCATTTCCGCGGAACCTTGATTCTCAACTTCGTTTCCGACGCTCCATAAAAAAACAGAAGGATGATTGCGATCCCTAAAAATAAATCCATGAAGATCATTTTTCCAGTTATCTTCAAACAATTTTTCATAAGCGAGTGATTTCCATCTGTCAAAACATTCATCTATCACATAAAAACCAAGTTCATCGCAAAGATCCATAAACTCTTCCGCCTGAGGATTATGGCTTGTTCTTATCGCGTTGCATCCAATGCTTTTAAGAATTTCCAGCCGCCGCCGCCACGTGTCTTTATAAAAAGCGGCTCCCGTAATGCCGCAGTCGTGATGAAGGCAAACGCCTTTTAATTTTTTATTAATGCCGTTGATAAAAAAACCTTTATGCGCGATTAATTCGATTGTACGAATGCCAAACTTGATTTCTTTTCTATCGCCTGAGCCGGTAGAAGCTGTAAGCTGATAAAGCGCGGGATTATCATCGCTCCATAAATCAGGATTGGAAATTGAAAAAATCTGTTCCTGCGTTATTTCTGACCCAGGTAAAATTTTAAAATCAATTTTTTTATTTTCAATTTCTTTGCCTTTTGTACTTTTAATAATAATATTTAGATTTGAATTTACTTCCGCGGGCGATGTGTTTTTTATGGAAGCGGTAACTTTTACTTCGGCGCTGCCGTTTTTCTGTACGATAGATTTTACAGCAAGCCCCCATGTTTTAAAATGAAGCTTTGGTACCTGCCGCAGCTGCACATCGCGAAACAAACCTGCCCCGGAATACCAGCGATCCGGAACATCGCTTCCGTTATCAAGGCGTATCGCCAAAAGATTATTTCCTGTTCTGACAAAGGAACTTACGCAAATCTCAAAACTTGTATAACCGTAGGCATGCGCGCCAGCTTTTTTTCCATTAATATAAATCGCGGCGTTGCGGTAAGCGCAGCCAAAGTAAAGAAAAATTTCTTTTTCGCTTGTATCATCAATAAAAAATTCTTTCCTGTACCAGCCGGTATTCTTCCATGAAAAATATCCCTGCCTGCTCTGCTCTGACCACGGCTCATCGCCGCCTTTATCAAAAGGAAGATGAACAACCCAGTCATGCGGAAGATCAACCCGCTCCCACGTGCTGTCATTATAGTTATCGCTCTCAGCGTTTATTGAATCTCCTAAAAGAAATTTCCAGTTCTGATTAAAGTTTCGCATTTTTACTCCTTTGGCGCGATGCGCCGCATTCACATTCGTTGTTAAAAAAAATGGCTTGTTTTAAATCATTTAAGAAATAAAACAAGCCTTTGATTTAAAATAAAATCAATTAAAGAAAATTATCTGGGCCAGAGGCGGGCTCTTTCGTCCATAATTTCCTGCGCGCCGGATTGCAGATAATCTCTCATTCCGGCGTCCCAGACACTGTCAAACTGAGCAATCGGGGCTCTTACAGCCTGCGCGATTAACGCGTCAGCTTTATCGCGGAGAGTCTGTCCGTAAACGCCATCCAATGTTGTAATCGCCTGATAAACAACAGGAGCGCGGCCGTTCGCGGTTGACATGGAAAACGCCTGTACGATCAGCTCAGGCGCGGTTCCGGAATAACCTAAAGCGAGAACTCTAGCGTTCAGCTCGGGGCTGCCAAGCTCAATACCGTTCATAGGAATTGTTATGTCGATATTGTTAGCCGAGTTCTGAATCCATTCATGACCAGCGGACGCCGGAATAATCTGAGGGACGCCGCCTACCATATTGTGATTAATGCCGGCATGTCCAATCTGAATGAAGTTATAATTTTCAAACTTGGAAAGCCAGTTAAGATACTGTAATGCCGCTACAGGGTTGCTTGAGTTTGAAGGAATGAAGATTCTTAAACCAGGTTTATCTGAAACAAATTTGTGCGTTACGCCGTTAACAGCGATAGGGTCAATTGGAACAAACTGAGCGCCGGGAACATTTCTGGCGAGATCGCCGTTAATGTTATTATCGGTTCTGAAAGGATGATCCCAGTTGCCGGAATACGCGCCTACGCGGCCGGTTTTTAACAGGTTAAAGAAATCGTCCGCTACTGTCATAAGCGGGAAGTCATTGTAAATAAGACCTTCGTTGAACCAGCGATTGGCAATGCGTAAGCCTTCTTTATAGCCGTCAACTGTGATGGGACGATCCGAGAAATTCTGAATCCAGAAATTTCTGTTATCCTGACGATTGCTAAAAATATCAAAGTGCGCGTAAACAATCTGAGCCAATCCCCAGCGGGCGTCTGAGTCCTGTCCAAAAGGAATAACTCTGTTGCCGCCGCTTCCGGGAAGCCTGTCCGCGTTATCGCGGAAAGCAATGAGGGCTTCATAAAACTGCTGTGTTGTTGTCGGCATCTGAAGACCAAGTATGTCAAGCCAGTCCTTGCGAATAAACATGTTCCTCTGCGGATTGTTTACAACAACGCTCGGAACTGAATATACGCTTTGTGTAACAGGGTCTCTGTCTCTGTAAACTAAATCCTGACCTTGTAATGCCGGATCCGGACCAAGAAGTCTTCTGAAATCCGGAAGATATTGATCAATGTAAGGAGCCAGATCCAAAATGCCGCCCATCTGTCTGAACTGAGAAATCATTTCGGTGTTATATGTATAACACAAATCAGGCGCGCTGCCGCTTGCCATCAAATTGACGATATCTACGTTTTCAGACCAGCGTCCAACAGGAATAAAAGTAACATCAATATTTAAATCCGCTTTAACTTTCTCCTGAATCCATTTTGTCCATGCGTTGTCCGCCGCGTTAGAACGGCCGCCGTCCATACCGCGATCAAAAATCTCTACTGTAATCGCTCCGCCTCCGCTGGATGCAGCGGGTCTGGTTTCTCTCTGGCAGCCGACCATTGCCATTACGGCAATTAAAACCACAGCCAAAGCCAGTAAAATTTTTTTCATAGTTTCCTCCTAAAAAATTTATGTCTATACATTTATATAGCCACCTGACCGCTTAAATCCATGATTTAAACGGTCAAATTGCCGGTATAAATATTAAATCAGCCTTTAACCGCCCCGATTGTCACGCCTTTAATAAAATACCGCTGAAGCCACGGATACACAATCAGAATCGGCACTGTCGCGAACATTATCGCCGCCGCTTTAATCGCGTCGGACGCCCGCGGGATTGAACCAGCGGCGAGCTCGACAGTGGAAATATCAACAGACGCTGTGTTCTGAATCAACTGCCAAAGTTTTAATTGTATCGGAACCCATTGCGGAGCCATACTGAGATATATAAGCGCGTCGCCAAATCCGTTCCAGCGGCCGACCGCGTAAAACAACGCGAGGGTCGCGAGAACAGGTCCGGATAATGGAAGATAAATCCTAATTAATACTGTAAAAGGATTCGCTCCGTCTATCTCGGCGGATTCTCTGAGACTGTCGGGAATCCCAAAGAAAAAACTTCTTAAAATAATCATATTAAAAACAGAAAGACAGTTAGGGATAATTAAAACAAGCGGATTATTTAGCAGGTTTAATGATCTCATCAAAACATAATTCGGTATTGTTCCCGCGCTGAAATACATTGTAAAAATAATAACCGTGTTTATAAATGTCTTTCCTCTGAGCCAGTCGTATGTTAACGGATAAGCGCACAATATGGTCATCGCCAAAGATAAAAGCGTGCAGATAACAGTTAAAATGGCTGTCCACCACATAGAACGCGAAAACGAACTATCCAAAAAAACATACCTGTATGATTCTAATGTCATTCCGTAACCGTAAGTGTTATCTTCCAGATTATGCAAAATAGGCAGGAATGATACCATGCCGTTAATTACAGACTGCGAACTGCTCAACGACTGAGCGAGAAGGTTTATCATAGGCATGACGCATAATAAGATTACACAAAAGAGAATTAACGCGATAATCATGTCTGATAATTTAGTTTTTCTCGAACTTAATGCCATTTGCTTCTTCCTTATTTACCAAATGCCGCGTTCGCCGAATTTCTTCGCGAGAGTGTTCGCGGCGACCAGGAATATAACGCATATAACCGATTGGAATAAACCGATAGCCGCCGTCAATGAGAACTGGAATGATCTGATACCCCATCTGTAAACCAGAGTCGAAAGCACATCCGCCACTTCTCTTACCATTGTGTTCCCCATAACATACGGGCGATCAAACTCAATTCCAAGGATGCGACCGATATTCATAATTAACAGAATAACGATTGTCGCGCGGATTCCCGGCAAAGTAATATGCCAGAGCTTCCGCCAGCGTCCCGCGCCGTCAACTTCCGCGGCTTCATACAGTTCCGGGTTGATTCCGGTAATCGCCGCGAGGTAGATAATCGTTCCCCAGCCCATTTCTTTCCAGACACCGAAAGAAATGTATGTGGCGATCCAATTAGTTTTATCCATCAGGAAATCTATAGGACCAATTCCAAGCGTTTCTACCAAAAACAAATTAACGATACCTGTTGTCGGAGCGAGAAGCCGGGTAGCCATACTCGAAACGATTATCCATGAAAGGAAGTGCGGCAGGTAAATAACTGTCTGGGTGATCTTTTTATACCGCTTGAAAACCAGTTCATTTAATAAAAGAGCCAGGATGATAGGAGCCGGAAAACCAACGGCAAGGTCCAGGAAATTCAGCCACAATGTGTTTCTGATGGCAAGCCAGAAATCCCTGGAGGCAAACGCGCGCTGGAACCAGCTAAAACCAATCCAATGGCTGCAGCCGGTCGCGTGTATACCGGTTTGATCATACGGACAGGTCGGAGAGCCGGACGCCCATACGCCCTGAAACATATTATAGTTTTTAAAGGCGATCACAATATTCGTCATGGGAACATAGCGGAAAATAA
>JGI24695J34938_10002117_pt1 | contig 15531 bp, 19 predicted proteins | sample TergutCo191P3_FD_34938 | JGI IMG/M metagenome (IMG submission 34938)
TTTGCGGCAGGCAGAATCACACCGAACATTGCCCGCTCGCGGCTTGCCCCCAGCGCGACCGCACCTTCATATAATTCTTGCGGAACGGCTCTTAAAGAAGTTTCACTAATAGTAATAACGGTCGGCAAAATCATGATACCCAAAAGAATCGAAGCAGTCAGGATACTCGAACCATTGCCGCCGAAGATTTCCCTGACCAACGGCACGATAATCATCATGCCGAAAAAGCCGTATACGACGGAGGGAATCCCCGCTAATAAATCAAGCGACGGTTTCAATACTTTATGTAAGGGTTTCGGGCAGACTTTGGCCATAAAAACCGCGGAAAATATTCCGATCGGGACACCGAACAGGATCGCTCCCGCGGTGACATACAAACTGCCGACAATCATCGGAAAAATACCGTGCGACGGCGGTGTGTCGGTGGGGCGCCACTCGGTTCCGAATAAGAAATCGAAAACACCGAGTTTTCCCATAACAGGCAGCCCGCCTGCGAATAGGAATACGCAAATCAGCCCCACTGCCAGAATGGCAGTGAAGGCTGAGATGATGAAGACAGCGCGCATGATTTGTTCTTTTGCTTTTATCATTATTTGATTCCGCTCCATTTGGTAATTTCCCCAATGTAGATATCTTTAACTTGTCCTGAGGTAAGTCCTGTGATAGGGTTGCTTTTGTTGGCAATTACGGCGATACCGTCGATGGCGATCATGATTTCGTTTAATTGTTCAAGTTCGCTGTCTTTTAAGGCACGGCTTGCCATACCGATGTCACAGGTTCCGTTGATGGCGTCATTCATGCCGGCGCTGGAATCGGTTTCGTCTAAAACGATTTCGGCATCAGGGTTTATCAGGCGGTATGCTTCAATTAAGTCCTGCATGACGGGAGCGACTGATGAGGAACCGCCGACAGTAATTTTTCCTGACGGTTTATCTCCTGCGTAGGCGGGCATATTATCAATGGCGATACATTTTCCGCCGACGACAGCCTGGCCTTCGGCTGAGAGGATGAAATCAATGAAGTCTTTGGCGAGGCCTGTTGCTTCACCTTTGGTAGCGATGTTAAAAGGGCGCTGAACTTTGTAACTGCCATTTTTGATGTTTTCGACGGTTGCACTTGCGCCGTCGATTTCTAATGCTTTGACGGTGTCATTTAATGATCCCATTGAGACATAACCGATTGAGTAAGGGTCGTTGGCGACATTTGTCATCATGACGGCGGTTTTGTCGGCGATAACGGCTTCTAAAGTGGTTCTGTCTTTCTTGTTGCCGTCGGCATCTCTTTCTTCGACGCCTAATAATTCGATAAATGCTCCGCGTGTGCCGCTGCCGTCTTCACGGGAGACGACGGAGATATCATTGCTTTGATTAAAGCTGCTGCCGCTTTCGGCGGCGTTACTTGAGCAGGCGGTTAAAGTTGCGGCTAATAAGGTAAGTATAATAACTAATTTCTTTTTCATTTTTTTCCCTTTCAGTGAAATGTTGATGGTTTTGCTTAAGCTAAATCAAGAATACCTGATGATTGTAAAATTCAAAGACAGATTTATGTAAAATTTGTGTAAAGTTGAATGGAATGTATAAACTCGTCATTTCAAGCCAATACTACTAACAAATTTCTCATAGGAGGTAACACATGTCTCAACTGGATTGTACTGTAACTAATTGCACTTTTAACAAGGTAGATTGCTGTTGTAAAGGTGATATTTTAGTCGGGGGGTCACATGCTGATTGTGACGAAGATACATGTTGTGAGAGCTTTAGCGAGCGCAATAATGATTCGTTCACTAACTCAATCGAGCATCCCAGCAAAACCATCAACATCGATTGCGAAGCGATGAATTGTACTTACAACAGTAATTACAAATGCATCGCTGAACGTGTCGATATCTGCGGTAATAATGCCCATGCGCCAAGCGGTACTTTATGCGCGACTTTTGTAGAAAGAAGTTAGTCTGATTTGTCACTATTATTAAGAATCGGGTGCGAAAAGTTAATCTTATTGCCCCCGATTCTTTTATTGTTGAAAGAATGCGCGGAAGTACTTTTATTTTGCAGTTTATAATATAATAAAATTAATATTAACAAAAAATTTGTTGTAACTATTTGAAAGACATGGTAAAATAGTAGTATGAAAAGGGCAGTTCAGTAGGTATGGAGGGTTATCATATGAGTGTAGAGCAGGGATATACCAAGAGGGATTACGTGCGTACTAATAATTTTTCGGTTAACGCGAAGATTAGTGAGGACGGAAAAGTATGGCAGAAAGTAAAAGTACCGAATATAGCCGCGGGCGGGTTACTTTTCCTGACAGACAATGTTTATGAGCCCGGGCATGAGTTATGGTTTAATTTAGAAATCGACACGAAGATAACGATTGTTGTGCCGATTAGCGTTAAGCTTAAGGGTGTGATAAAGGTTGATCGCGGTTTAGAGGAGCAGTTACATATGTATGCGGTAATTTTTACCGATATATCGAAATCCGACCAGATTCGTTTGGATGAACTTGTGCGGATGGCGATTGCTAAGTATGGTGATTTCTGATGAACTCCAGACCGTCATTATAGCCGAGTTCAATATTCACCGCACTTTTTTCGGGTGAAAAGGCCATGAAACCGCCGAGATTTTTTTGCGGGGCGATGATTTTTACTTTTTCATGGTCTTTTGTTTTGCGAAAAATTCCAAAAGCGTTCGTCCGAACCGCAATGATTTCGTCATACCCTAAGTTAAGCAAAAGCCGATAAGGGCAATTATCATAAAAAGCGCCATCGATAAATTTGTCCTCGCCAATCGCTTGCGGGCGTAAGCCCGGGAAAGAAGAGCTTGCGATAATATAATTAATAAGCTGTCCATGAGGGATGTCGTCCAGCATGAGTTCGTAAGGTTTGCGCCCTTTTATGGATAAGGTGACAAGACCATAGTCTTTGTTCGAGGTGCGGACTTTGGTTTCGTCGATATTAGCTTCAAGAAATTCGCGCATCCGCTCGGTTCCGAAACCGCCGTGACGGATTTTTCTAATCATTGATTTTAATTCGGCGGTAGTTTCGGGGCTGAGTTTCAAGCCGTTTGAATCAATATGATTGAGGACGCGGATTTCCTCATCGTCAAAGATCTGCTCTAATGAGATATTCATCCACAGTTCATAAGCCCCTGCGAAATTATTTTGCGCAAGTGCCGCCGCATTGACAGACCCGATTGAAGTCCCGACGAATCCGTCAAATTCATACCCGTTTTCGATTAATGCCTTGACGACGCCGATGTGATACGCACCTTTTGCGCCGCCGCCTTCTAATGCCAGACCCCGCATGAATATTTTCCTTTATATTAGTTGAATTAAAGCATACATTATTCATCCCCCTTACCGATTGTGAAATAAAGCACAGGTCCGATTATGGAAATGAACGACACGAGAACCCACATCACGCGGTTTCCCGCTTTGTAGGTGTTATGTCTCAAAATATGGATTATTGCAGCGGCAAATAACCCGAATTGAATTATGACTAATGGGATTATGAATGGTAATAATTCTTGTATGTCTGTCATGTTGATTTTTCCTCCTGTCTAACGTCATTATATCATGAATAATATACTTTGTGTAAAGTAATTAATTATCATTTTGCTTTTTATTAAAAGCACTTCAAAAGTTCTTCTGCTTTTTCTTTCTGTTCTTTATGAGAAGCTTTTCCAAACATCATCGCGGTCTGAATGTTTTCAAGTGCCGTGAGATTTTGAAGCAGATTAAAAAATTGAAATACGGAATAAACTCTAAGGAAATTTACAATTTATTCTTTTAATCCAATCCGCAACCATCTGATTAAAAATATTCTCGTTTTCTATTTGCAAATTATGCCCTGCGCAGTCCATAACAGCAAAAGTAGCACGCGGAAAACGCTTCAACATTTCAAAAGCGTCTAAATAACCAACAGCATGGTCTTGTCTACCCGTAATAATACAAGTTGGCTTTTCGTATTCCATAATCCGCAAAGCTGCTTCAAAATTGTGATTGTACGAGCCGTCGAAATAATTGTAAAGAAAATCATTATCGGCAATTTTAATACCACAAAGAACTTGCTCTTTGTTTTTCTCAAAAATTTCCTTAGTCGCTATAACCGCAAAATTCAAAAACTCTTTTACCTCAGAGTCTTCTTCCTCCGTAGGCATATTGTCGGCAATCCATAATAATTGCGGCTTCGGAAGCTTTTCCTTCTCGATATTATTTATAATCCACGATTTTAACTGCGGGGCGATAAACAACGCGCCGTCAATTCTTTCGCGTTTGTTGTGCAAAAGCCCCAACGTCAGATACCCGCCGTAAGATTCCCCCGCAATAAGAAAATTCTCATTCGGAATTACTGCGTTTATAAACCCGCTGACAACTTCAAGCATATTATCACTGTTTTTAATCCACTTATCCGACGGGGTTTTTCCCATGCCCGGTAAATCAATGTAAATTCTGCGATAACCCTGTATATTCTCAAAAACAGGCTCTAAACAACCGCTCATCAAACGGTGGTCTACACTATACCCATGTATACATAAAATGGGCTTTCCTTCACCGTATTCCTCGTAATTTACGGGAATATCCATAACATTACATATCATTTTTTTACAATCGCCTTTGCTTGCATTTATTTAGAATTATTTTGATTTATTTGTAATTATAATATTTGTTCGGTTTATCCGTCAAGCTGTATGATATCGTTAATACTTATTCTCTGGTATAAATCATTCTATCCCTTGTACCCGCTCATTAGTTGCCAACGCCCCCCAAACTTATCAATTAAGGCGCAAGTCAAGGAGCAGTATGTTTGAGTGTACAATGGTGCGATAATCGTTGCACCCTCGGACAATATATCGTAAGCCTCTTTCAATTCATCATCAGAATCAAAATGCACCAATAAGTCTGTTAAACAGACGTTACCTGAAACCGCTGTGGGGTTTTCCGCTGCATTACTATCATCGTACAGCGAAATAATCTGTCCGCCAATCACAAGTTCCGAGTACCCGATGAAATCTTTGTGTTCGTCTTTTACTTCACTTATGGCATCTGCCGGGTTCATATCAGAATAGGTCAGTCTTTCTTTGACCCTCGCACCAAAAGCCTTTTCATATAATGCCATCGCTTGAGCAGCTTGCCCCGCAAAAGTTAAGAATGGTACAATTTTAGACATAATCATTTTCTCCCTACAAATGTAAAATATGTTCGTCTTATCTGTGCTGCCGAGCCGTTTGATACCGTTATGCTTATCAGATGTAGTTAAAAATAATCGGCCATAAGTACATTTACCCATTCCGGTACGGTAGCATTTTCTTTCATATCGTATTGCGGGTAATAGGGCTTTATGTCTAATATTGGTGTTCCGTTTATTGCATCGAGTCCTTGAACTTTAACAATATTTTGTTCTATCGAAAGCAATTTCACCGAAGTAACCCCTATTGCATTTGGTCTGTCCTTTGCCCGTTGCGAGAAAATTCCGACAGTTGGCATATCATCACGCCCTTGCGGTTTTCTTGTTAAATGCTTTTCCTTTATAAAACTTGCTTCACTTAGATGATAAATAATAATCACATGACTAAAATCTTCAAGACCTTTTAATCCGATTTGCAATTCCTCTTTAATAATTATTTCTGAAACAATATCACCCCAGTTGTGGTCAACTTTTTCCGTTGCATTTGATTTTACTGTACCTATAGCTTCAAACATGACAAACCTCCGAAAATGCAAATTTTTATGTGTCATTAAAAGAAGAATTATTCTTGCGCTATGGAATTTTTGTATATACTTTTATTTGGCGGTGAATCATCAATTATGACTGCATTTACATTCTTTATATAGAAATCTATTGCTTTACGCACAGGCCAACCAATAACAGCGTAAGCATAACCGCTTTCTTTCATAGATAATAATGACCTTAATAAAAGTTCAAGCCCAACACCTTGTTTCCGATAATTTTCTTTTACACCCATCGGACCGAAAAACCCCTTCGCAGTAGCATCATAACAAGAAAATCCGATAATTTCCTTGTTTTTTACTGCTATATGACAACTAATCGGATTATTAAATAAAGCATATTCACATTCATTCACCCATGATTGTTCATCTTCAAAATTTTGTTTCACAAAATCAAGAATGATATTTTTATTAACAATACAGGCGTTTTTTACTGTTATGCCATTGGTCGTTAATTGATTGTTAAATTTAAACTCAATGTCATATAATTTTACCAACATATCAGCCATAAATTTATTTTACCCCCACCTTATATATTTTTTTTCAGGTTATCCGCCAAGTTGTATGATATCTTTAATACTTATACTATCGTGTTATTTCATTGCATCTAAAATGAAAAGAGAATATGGTTTATCATTTCCATTAGCCACTTTGCTTCCATGATAAAATGTTTTGGAATTAACATTCTTAAAACCTGCTTTTTCTACCACTTTGACAAGAGTTGATTGTTCGAATCCATTGTATCCGTTAAAGTCAGAGTGATTTGCGTGAAAACTCCCATCATCAGTATTTAAGTCTACTATTAATAACTTCCCTTCATCATGCAACATATTAAAAAATCGAGATAAAATATTCTCTGTATCTTTAATATGATGTATAACCAGCGATGAAAAAATATAATCAATCTTAATATATTTTGGTGTATTTTCTATGAAATCACAACATATCGCAGTATCTGTCGGTTTGTTTAAAACATTTAATTTCTGTTTGACTTGTTCAATCATGTTTATAGATGAATCCATAAAAAATAATGTTTTAAAATCTTTTATCAAATTCATCCCTACAAGACCTGTTCCACAGCCATATTCAAGGGCTGATTTTATTTTTCCATCAACTACATGTAATCGAATTTCTTCAGATACAACGGAAGCCCTATCAATTCTCCTTTTAGTATCATAGTCCTTTGCCATTATATTAAAGTTTTCCATATCGCCACTACCACCTAATATAAAATATGTCCGGCTTATCCGCCAAGCCGTTTGATACCGTTTATGCTTATTAGGCGAAGTTTATAATAATGCGTTGTTCAAATTCATTCTCCCCTGTTTATATGTAGTTTCGATTTCATCAAGCATACAGTTATAAAAATTCACAGCTGCTTTTTGCCTTTGCTTTGCGATTTCATTACCACGGTTAGTATAAAATTTATCATAAATATTTTTCAATTTATAATTATACTCTTGAATAAACGAATCGCCATTTTCATATATTACTTGTTCTTCGCTGTTTACATAGTATAATGGTTCGTTGGTTTGCCCTTTATAAAGAATTGTCCTTGAGATTCCCATAACACCGGAAACATCTATTTTATCCGCATCAAATAATATTTTTGCTTCTATAGTGTCGGGCGGATTATTTGCTCTGTATCTGTGTGTTCTGATACATTCCTTTACATGATTTGCTTTACTATCACTCCAACCTTTTGTTATCAAATAGCTATAAGCCATCTTCCCACCCTCTGTCGCATGACATATAAGCGGGTCATTAAACTGTTTTTGCCTGCCGATGTCGTGTAACAGACAGGCAGTAATTAATATGTCCATGTCAACGTCATTTTCACTTTCAGCAATATTAAGCGCAGTATACAGAACACGATAAATATGTTGACAATCATGCGCACTATCATTCATTTGCGAAAGCATATATTTTTCATATTCTTTGTAAGTCTCTTTGTTCATTATATACCTGTCCTTCGTATTATATAAATACCACCCTCGTAGTTCTTCTGTATTGAAATGTTAATTTTGCTTATACTGTGGAGTTATAACGAAAACTTTTCTTTTATCATTTTTGCTGCAACATCAGGTGAAAGGTCAGAATTATCAATCTTAATATAGTTCTCGAATTTAATCTCCCCGTCACGACTTACTAAGCGGTGTTTTGCATCTTCGTTGAGTATAAGATTCGTTGAAAATTCAATATTGCGTTTTGATGCCTTATGCTTCCGGCGGTTTTCTGTTTTATTGCGCTCCAGCCTGATTTCTTGCGGAGCGACTAACTCCGCATAATAAATATCCGCACCGTCGCGTCGGAAAATATCAACAAGACTGTCGAGATATTCCCCGTCTGATTGACTGTCAAGCGACCACATGAATGTAAAAATCATTCCGTATAAATCACTTTTCGCAAATTCCTCAAAAATGACTTCCCGGATTTTTCGGCACGCTTCGCCATTTCTGTATCCGAAAATTTCAATAACAGGCTCTATGTCCATGTGACCGTGATAAAGCCGTAAATCCGTTATCTTCATCAATTCCTGTCCGACAGTCATTTTGCCTACGGCACCTGCTCCGAATATGATTATTAATTTCATATATTTCTCCTGTCGAAAATATAAAATTCACGCAATCTACCTTGCGTACTTTCAATTATACCATGTTTTTTATGGAAAATCCCCCGACTGTTAAAGCCGGTAGCGATTTGTGTTGTTTGATGTAATTGTTGATTCCTTATATGCTTATAACGTGTACTTAAATCCCACTAAGTTTTTCCTGCATTTTATTAAAGAACCATTGAAATTCTTCTTCGCTTTCATACGGCGATGGCTCGGTCACTCTATAATCAATAGGCGCACTTGGAAAATCATCATCAATATAACGGGGGAATAAATGACAATGTAAATGAGCTCCTGTGTTTCCGTGAATTTCATAATTAATTTTTACCGCTCCTGTTACTTCTTGTAATGCTCTCGCCGCTTTTTGCACATCACCCATAAATCCAGTTAAATCATCTTTAGGCATTTCAAAAAGATGAACATAGTGCTTTTTTGATAGCACATGACATTTCCCGAATAACCGTCCTTGTGCCTTGCGCTCCGCCGTAACCCACGAATATTCTAATTCGGTAATATCTTTCAAGCCGTCAGGTTGTGGCTCGTTATTACAGCAAGGACAGTTACTTTCCTCTGATTCACTTACATAATCGTCATATCTGTAATGAAAACTATATCTTTTGCGAGTGCATTGCCTGTCGGTACATAAAAGTAATTTATTTTTTATTTCGCTTTCTCTTTCAGGTGAAAATATTTGCGGTTCCTCTATTGTTTTTGATTTACGGGAAAAACTCACAATGCCGATAACTCTGTTTGTTTGATACCGTTAGTGCTTATAACGTTACGTTAATTAAAGATTTCCCAATAATACTTTAATACAGCTTTTTCGGGTAATTTATCCGCCACCCCAAATTCGGGGTCGTAATATTTCCCCTTATAAAAAAGCGACCAATGCCCATATCCCGGTAATTTCATGCTTAATATGCAAATTTCGGGTAAGGGAGTATCGTTAGTAGCGGGAGTTCTTTTTTTATTGTGCTTAATTCCATAATAAAACAAAGTATTACCTATTTCCGACACTGCCGTCCCCTTATCGTTTAACATAACATCAATGACTTCATCGACCGAAACACCCGCAAGCATTGCAATTACAGACTGACCGCATAAATATCCTGTCGGCTGTTCAATGTATGTAATGCCGTCAATCGTTCTTATCGGGTTTTCGTAATTATAAGGGCTTTTCTTAATCGGGAAAATATAATCGTAGGTATCTTTTTCGGCTTCGGGATTATCTTTTATATAATCTTTTTGAGTGTAACGATATTGGTCATAAGGCTTATTATCCATTTTATATATTGCGTGTAAGTTGAATCCGCATTTTTTCAACACTTTTCCCGCCGTAGGGTTTGTTTGAAATTGGTTTGCACAAATCCAAGGCGATTTAATACCGACAAAAACAAAATAAAGTAGTTTTTTAGTTGCTTCGGTACAGTACCCCTGTTCCCAATACTCCGGTAACAATGCCGTCCATATTTGCGAATGTTTAACCGCACACTTTTTCTTGTCAATTATCTGGTGACAACCGATAAACCCTATAAATTCATCAGTTTTTCTTAATCTGATTGTCATAATATTTTGATTTCTTATCATTACTATTAAATCTTTTTTGAATTTCACAGGGTCGGTATATAAATTCATTTCCGTATCAGAAATTACGGTTTCATCGGAATATAATTTATACATTCCGTCAAAATCGCTTTCTTGTAATGGTGATAAAAAAAGTCTTTCTGTTTCTAAAATTGGATACATGATAACCTCTCATTTATAAATTTTGTTCAGTTTATCCGCCGAGCCGTTTGATACCGTTCTGATTATAATGTGCGAAAAATTAAGAGCCTAATTTTTGTAACAGCGAATTTATCCTATAAGTACAATCATTTTCCCGTGTTTCCCTACACCGCCACGAATCGGAAAGCGGAAAATAAAGTTTATCGTTTACGCTCCCGCCCATATCCCACTTTCCGTTTTCGTTTTGATGGCTCATTATCCAAGTGCGTACAAAATCTAATTTACACAGACTCTTTTTATATGCGGATAACAGTTCAATCGCACTGATATAACGGCTTGCTTTTTTAGAATTAAATTCAAGCGGAGAGACGGATAAAATTTCGTTGTATATATAATAAATCCCGTCATTCTTGTTTAATATATAATCAAATATTTTTCTTTCATTTTCTTTGCTATACATATCCGATGTGAGTGATATGGGATAGAAATTTACGAAATCTATCAATCTGCCGCCATTAGGTTTCATTCCCAAAATATCATGATAAGCACTGACGTATTTATCGTGATTATATTCATTACCGACGAAAGCTGAACTAATCACACTCGCCCATTTTTCTGCCGTTTTGTTTGCTGTGGGGTTATCGTTTGTAAATCTGCGAATCCATGCCGAAAGCATTAAAGAGGTGAAAATATCCCAATCGTGAAGTTTTTCACGTCTGTCCGGAATTTGACATTTTCCCGTAAGACAGTCACTTAAATACGAAATCGCTTTTTGAATTGGTTTATCATCAAATGTATATCCGAGAATAGATAATCTGCGTAAAGCTTGTTCGGTGGTTAGAGGAGATTTTTTTTGCTCGCTTAACGTATGGAAATATCCCCATGAACCATCGTCTTTTTGTAAATCAATTATTTGATTTGCCCATTTACTATTCTTAAAGCTTACCATTTTATACTTTCCAACTTCTTATTATCATAAATTTTGTTTGGTTTATCCGCGAAGCCGTTTGATACCGTTAATGCTATAATCATACGACTATAAAAGCTCATATGAAAAAAGTTGCTTTGCCGGGTGGAATTCAATTAATCCAATTTGTTCTAATATTCCGTTAAAAGGTAATTTCATTTCGGATAGATAGTTTATGGCGTTAACGAGCTTTAATTTATCTAAGGGAAGTGTCAGTTGACAGTCAGGTTTCCATATTCCTTGTCTAAAATATACGTTATTATCACTTAAAGCATACTTCTCAAAAGCAGTTTGAACTTTTTCATGTAATGTAAGTATTGGGATTGAAACTGCAACATCAATACAAATAAATGGCTTATCATTAGGATAAAAGCTAAATGTTTTAAAATGTAATGGTATCTTATTTATCTGTTTAGTGAGTAACATTAGACTATCTTTGATAATTTCTATTTCCAATTCATTATACATTGCGAATTTAATGTGTGGATTATTATCAGAACTAATTAAATAATCACATATATCTGAATCTGCCATACCATGCCACAAAGATTTTATTATTCTATCTGAAACTTCGTCAAAATATCCTACCACCGCATAGCCCATTATTATGCCTCCCATAAAATATCATTTCATTGAAAATATAAAATTTGTTCGGTTTATCCGCCGGCCGTTTGATACCGTTTATACTTATTTTCAAATATTATAAATTTTACTTCTTGCTTCAACAAACGCCTTGACAGACATATCAATATCATCATAAGTAGTTTTGTAAGAACAAACACTTATTCTTATAAAAGACTTTCCGGCTCTTTTAGCTCCGCCGCACCAACACACGCCGGATTTTTGTATTATTTGAATAATATTTTGCGTAATGTTATCATCCCCAACATACACATTGATTTGATTAAAACAAACATCATTTAATATTTCAAACCCACTGTTTTTTAACTGTTCGGAAAAATACCATGCTTTTTCGCGGAGATTATCAACTAATAATTTTATCCCGTTTTTTCCCAGAGATTTCAAAGCCGCCCAAAGTTCTATACCTCTCGCCCTTCTTGACATTTCCATTGTGTAAAGTAAATTATCACGTTTTTCACTATAAATGATATATGAACCTTCCATTTGCAAAGCGTCTGTTAAGGCTTTTCGGTTTTTACATAATATTATCCCACAATCATACGGAACATTGAGCGTTTTGTGTGCATCAGTAGACCATGAATCCGCTAAATAAAGCGATTTAGTCAGATTGGAAAATTCATTTGAAGCAGCCGCCCATAATCCAAACGCTCCGTCAATATGCACCCATGCACCCTTTTCGTTTGCTTCCTTACAAAGCACGTCAAAATTATCGAACGCACCGGTATTAACATTTCCCGCTTGCAAAATTAACAATGTATTATTATCAAGCGGAGGAACTTGAGTATAATCTATTCGTCCTTGATTATCTGATTTTACTTTTTCGATTCTCTCGCTTCCTAACCCTAATATAGACAGGGCTTTAAAAACAGTAGAATGAGCTTCTTCACTTAATACAACTCTTATCGGCGGAGCATTAAAAAGCCCATGCTTTGCAACATCGTAACCTTTATTTTTTAACAAATAATTTCTGGCAGCAGTAATTCCGCATAATGTGGCGGCTGAACTTCCGCTCACAAACCCGGCTGCCGTTCCATGCGGCAATCCCAAAAGTTCAACAATCCATCTCTCGCAAATATCTTCCAGAATGGACGCAACAGGGGACATTACATTTAAAGCTGCGTTTTGGTCCCAAACATCGGCAATCCATTTTGTCGCAAGCGCGGCGGGAATTGCTCCGCCGTTTACAAATCCAAAATAACGTCCGCCGGTTTGCGCGATAGTTGCAGGGGAACCGTATTCATTAAGCAATCTTAATATTTCAAGCGTTTTCGTCCCATTTTCCGGAAAATCCTCAATGAAATATGATAAATCCTCAATAGCCTTATCAGTCGGATTAACACATCTTGAATCGATATTTTTGATATAGTCAACAGCGTATTCTTTTGCTTTTTCATAGATATTTATTTCGGTTGATTCGATTTTCAATTTATTACATAAGTCATTACAATCTGTCATGGTAACTCCTTTTTTCATATAATATTTGAATTAAATCCTGTGAAATCAAAGTCGGTAAAATCAGAAGCAAGTATTAATTGATTTTTGACTATATGGATTCTATCACATCAATTTAGAGATTGCAAGGATTTGACAACGGCGAGATGTTCCGGGCAGACTAATCCTCAATTTTCATTAAGAATAATTATGGTTTACATTTACTGTGAAAATATTTTGTTGCTCGAAACATGTTTCTGAAAAGCTCTTGACAAGCAGTATGCTCTGTTTTATAATATAACAAGTGTTGCATAACATAAGTTACAATATCGAGGTGATTATTATTCCGCCAAAACAAAGATTTACAAAGGAAGCAGTCGTAGCCGCCGCTCTGAACCTAGTGCGACGGGAAGGAATTGCCGGAGTGACTGCCAGAGGCTTGGGTGCTGAGTTAGGTTGTTCCTCGCGCCCGATATTTACGGCGTTTCAGAACATGGACGAAGTGCATAGAGAAACAATCTCAGCAGCACAAATGCTGTATAACGGCTATGTGGAAAAGGGTCTTTCCGAAACACCCGCTTTCAAAGGGGTCGGGATGCAATATATCCGCTTTGCCCGTGAGGAACCGCAGTTGTTTGGACTCTTGTTCATGACAGCCGGAGAAAACGCGCTGACGCTCGCTGATGTCCTTCCGGTTATTGATGGCAACAGCATCAGGATTTTATCATCTATTGAAAATGCATACGGTTTATCGCGGGAACTCTCATACAGACTGTACCAATCCATGTGGATATTTACACATGGAATCGCCTGTCTGTGCGCCACCGGGGTGGGTCATTTGACCGAGGACGAAACAAGCTGCCTATTGACAGAGGTTTTCACGGGGTTGCTTATCAAAATAAAGAGCGAGGGAAACAAAAATGATTGAAATTACAAACGTCGCGAAAACATATGGTGCAGGTGAAAACGCCACCGTTGCATTGAAGTGTGTGTCACTTACAATAAGTGACGGAGATTTTACGGTATTGATCGGCGCGTCCGGTTCAGGGAAATCCACGCTTCTACACACCGCTTCCGGCTTGGAACGCCCCGACAGTGGCGCGGTTAAATACAACGGTTTAGATATAGCCGCCCTGTCCGACAAAGCGTTGACCGCCTTTCGGAAAGAAAAGGTCGGCTTCATCTTCCAACAATATTATTTGCTTCCCAATCTAAACGTAGATAAAAACGTAAAAATGGGCGCAGACTTGGTCGGGAACAACGGTTATCGGGAAATCATAGAAGCGGTCGGGCTTGGCGATAAGCTGAATAAACTCCCTTCCGAACTCAGCGGCGGAGAACAGCAACGTGTGTCCATCGCGCGAGCGCTTGCCAAAAAGCCGCAAGTGCTGTTTCTGGACGAGCCGACCGGCGCGTTGGATGAAGAAACTGGCAGACAGATTTTAGGCTACATCTGCGCATTGCAAAAAGAGCGCGGTTTTTCTATGATTATGGTAACGCACAACGCGAATATAGCGGAAATCGCAAATACCGTCGTCAAAATGAACAGCGGTAAAATCGTTGAAACACTTAGAAACGATACACAAAAAACTGCTTATGAGATAGGATGGTGAGAGCATGATAATTCGACCAAAGGACGCCGCCAAACTGTTTGGTATCTTCATCATGTGTTTCTGTGCGGTGATGGTCAGCACGATAATGCTGAACTCGAACATGGACATGGCTCGAATCAAAGACCAAATCACCGAACCCGACGTCATGACGGTCTATGACTTACTCGTTTCGTCCGGGAATATGACCGCCGCTGTGTCCGGCGGCGCTCTCGCGCTGACCACGATTATAATGTTGTTTTTTTATATCAAGCATTATATCGACGTACACAAGTCCGAACTTGGTATATTGAAAGCGTTGGGATATTCAAATTGGAAAGTTGCAAGGAACTTTTGGGTCTTCGGTTTAAGCGTGTTTACCGGAACCGCTGCCGGTTTTGGCGGAGCGTTCGTTCTTATGCCCGAGTTCTACAGAACAATGAGAAGCGACAGCATCCTGCCCGATGTTCCGCTCCATTTTAATCCCATGCTGGTTGTGTATTTAGTAATTCTTCCCACGCTGGCTTTTTCCGTTATGGCAGTGCTATACAGCTATCGAAAGTTGAAACGTCCAGTATTGGAACTTATCAAAGGAAGTATCAAAACGAAAATCCGAAAGGCTAAACCCGGCAAAAAACAGAACACAGACACACTCTTTTTGCGTGAATTAAAACAAAGCACAGTAAGAAGCCGTTTTTCACTGGTGTTCTTTATTTGGTTCGGCGCGTTTGTCTATGCTTCCTGCATAGTCATGTCGTTCAGTATCTCCGAGGTCGGCGGAAGCGATATGATGGCGGTTTTAATGGCGGGAATCGGCGTTGTTTTGGCCGTCACAA